>Ga0208157_1000467_pt1 | contig 22119 bp, 16 predicted proteins | sample 5_EtaG_FD_184077 | JGI IMG/M metagenome (GOLD analysis project Ga0208157, IMG submission 184077) | Marine viral communities from the Subarctic Pacific Ocean - 5_ETSP_OMZ_AT15132 metaG (SPAdes) (version 2) | ecosystem: Environmental > Aquatic > Marine > Oceanic | place: Pacific Ocean | collected...
CCTGAAGCTATCGTGACTGCCAAATATAACGCAGCATAAGGGGAGATTAAAAAATGGCTACTATAACATCACTTTTACTTCCTGCAACAGGTAACTCCAACAGAGGACGTATGCCTTATCAAGTTGAGTTAAGTATTGACTTGACTGCACAAGCTATTGATTGTTCATCTGGTGACGTAGTACAATGTATTACACTACCAGCGAATACTCATATTCTTCATGCTGGTGTTCAAGTTGTTGAAAGCGCAACACAGAACACAGGTACAGATGCTACTGTAACATTAGGTGCAGCAGACGCTGACGAATATGTTACAGCATTTGATATTGATGGTGCGTCAGACTTGGCATATGCTCCAAGTGTTACACCTTCAGCAGAAGTTGTCCTGTCTTCAGCAGATACACTAGACCTTACATTTGCAGGTTCTGGTGCTACCTTCACAGCAGGTAAACTTAGAGTTTACGCTCTATTGATGGACGTTTCCGAACAAGGAAGCTCATCAGCTAATGAAGTCGATAGAGACACATTGGCATAATAAAAGCATATTGGGGGCTGGGTCTAACTTGGCCCCCTACGCTTATTTTAAAATTATGAAAGATACTTAGATGGCAGAAACATATCTAACTTTAACTAATAAAGTACTTGCACGACTAAACGAAGTTGAACTAACAAGTTCGACTTTTTCATCGTCTAGAGGTATTCAAACACAAGCTAAAACTGCTATCAATGAGGCTGTAAGATATATAAATCAAAGAGAATACAACTACCCTTTTAATCACGAAACAAAATCACAAACACTTACGGCAGGAGTAGTTAGATACTCATTACCTACAACCACTAAAGTTGTAGATTACAACACATTTAGAATAGTTAAAGATAGTGACTTGGCAGTTAGCGGAGGCCAACTTTCTATCTTAAATTATAATGACTACGTAAGTAGAGCCATAGAACAAGAAGATGAAATAACAACTACAACATTAAATGGATCACACTCTGACTCAGTAACTACACTAACACTTACATCAACTACAGGATTTGACTCTTCAGGTACTGCCCATATAGGTAACGAAATTATATCTTATACAGGAACATTAGGTAACGATCTTACAGGTGTAACACGAGGTGCAAGCTCTAGTACTGCATCTGCTCACGCTAGTGGAGTTACAGTTGCACAGTTTGATAAAGGAAGTGTACCTACTCACGTAGTAAGAACACCCGACAATAACTATTTAATGTATCCTTATCCTGATAAATCATATGTAGTAAAGTTTGATTACTTTACGTATCCTACCGACATGGCTGCACATGATAGTACAACAACTATACCTGACAGATTTGCTGCAGTTATAGTAGATGGTGCAACTGCATTTATTTATCAATATAGAGGTGAGCTACAACAGTACGGTATAAATTTTGAAAGATTTGAACAAGGTATAAAAAATATGCAGAGTTTATTAGTTAATAGATTTGAATATTTAAGGTCTACTTATATACCTTCAAAAGGTTATGTAGGAAATTCAAAAACAGTATTACGAGTTAATTAATGCCTGATCAGTCACAAGTACAACCGTTTTCTTTTAACTGTGAAGGCGGTTTAGTTTTAAACAAGTCTACGTTTATTATGGAACCCGGACAGGCACTAGAGTTAACTAACTTTGAGCCAGATGTTGAAGGTGGATACAGACGTATTAATGGTTTTAAACCTTACGTGTATCAACAAGTTCCTGAGACTACACTAAGTACTGAGCCTATACTAATGTCTGCACTATTTAATAACTATATTCTTGCTGCTAGAGGTGAGAAGATATATAGTTCAGCTAGTACAACACTAAGTCAAAAGATTGCTTCAGCTACTGGTATGACAGGGTCAGGTACTATTAATGTTGTATCTACTACTTCATTTAGTTCTAGTGGTACTGTAGGCATTAACTCAGAGATATTTACATATACAGGTAAGACAGCCACAACTCTTACTGGTGTAACACGAGCTACTAGTAGTACAACTGCTGCTGCCCACTCAGCATCAGATACTGTATCAGAAAGTTGGACAGTAAGAGATACAGGAAGAACATCTGCTTCTAGATACAGATTTGAAAGATTTAACTTTGATGGCAACGATAAGTTTATTTTTGTAGATCAAGTAAATGCACCAACTGTATTTAATGCATCTCTTTCTGCAACTGATGTTTCTACTTCTTCTGTATCAGGTGCTAAAAACGTAGCTGCATTTAAAAATCATATGTTTTACTCTGGAATGTCGAGTACTCCTCAAGAGATTGTCTTTAGTAAACCTTTTGATGAAGATGATTTTACTTCTGCTGACGGTGCAGGTAGTATTAAAGTTGACGATACAATTGTAGGAATTAAAGTTTTCCGTGAGGATTTATTTATCTTTTGTGAAAACAGAATATTTAAACTGTCAGGAACTTCCAGTACTAACTTTGCAGTTACACCTGTTACTCGTAACATTGGTTGTGTAAATGGAGATACAATACAGGAATTTGCTGGTGACTTAATATTCTTAGGTCCAGATGGACTACGTACTATTGCTGGTACTGCAAGAATTGGTGACGTTGAGTTAGGTACAATTAGTTCTAATGTTCAATCTATATTTAGAGAAAACCTTAGTGACTCAACAAACTTTACATCATTAGTAATACCTGACAAGACACAGTACAGAATATTCTTTTCTAAAGATGGTGGCGCACAAGCTGCTACATTAGGAGTAATATGTGTTTTAAAAGGACAGAACTTTGAGTTTTCACAAATGAAAGGTATACGTCCTAATTGTACAGATAGTGTTGTAGAAGCAGGAGATGTTATACCTGTACATGGTGGTTTTGATGGGTACGTATATAGACAAGACCAAGGTGATACATTTGACGGTACATTAATTCAAGCTAAGTATCGTAGTCCAGATCTTACCTTTGGAGATCCGGGCATTAGAAAACATATGCAAAGGGTAAATATAAATTACGCACCTGAATCAACTATTGACGCAGATATGTTTGTAAGGTATGATTACGAAGATGCAAACTCCACACGACCTGCAGCGTATGCGTTAGATAGTTTAAATGTAGGTGGTGTGTATGGGTCTTCAGTCTATGGCACAGCGTCATACGGTGGTCCTTCATCACCCATCGTTAGAAAATCAGTAGAGGGTTCAGGCTTTGCTGTAGCATTAAGAGTAGAAGATGGGGCTAATTCAACTGGTCCATATTCATTAAAAGGATTTCAAATGGAGTTTCAATTAGGGGCTAGAAGATAATGGGTGCAACCTATACAAGACAATCAACTTACGCAGATGGAGATACCATAACTGCGGCACATACGAATGATGAGTTTGACCAACTCTTAGCTGCTTTCGCATCAAGTTCAGGACACACTCACGATGGTACAACAGCAGAAGGTGGTCCAATAACTAAACTACTAGGTAACACGCTTACATTTGGCGCGGCTACTTCAGGTACAGATATTACAATTACCTTTGATGGTGAGAGCAATGATGGTGTACTTAAATGGATGGAAGACGAAGACTACTTTGAGTTCTCTGACGACATACTTGTAGCATCTACAGAAAAAGTACAACTTCGTGATACAGGCATATACATATACTCATCTACTGATGGACAGCTAGATGCTATTGCAGATGGTGAAGTGGCTATTACATCCCCTATAGTAGACATTGATGCCTCTACAGGTATTGCCCTTGATGGTGCAAACCTTAACTCTACGTGGACAGTTAATGCAGCTAATAAAATACAGTGGCGTGATTCTGGGTTGTACATCAACTCCAGTACAGATGGACAGCTAGACATTGTAGCTGACACAGAAATACAGATAGCAGCAACTACTATAGATATAAATGGTGCAGTTGATGTTAGTGGTGAAATAGCTGCAGCTTCTTTAGACATCTCAGGAAACATAGACGTTGATGGTATTACCAACTTAGATGTTGTAGACATTGATGGCGCAGTAGATATGGCTACAACACTGGCTGTTGCAGGTAACGTAGATTTTAATGGTGACCTTGATGTAGATGGAACAACAAACCTTGACGCTGTAGATATTGATGGTGCAGTACAGCTAGATGCTACACTTACTATTGGTGCTAACGACCAAGGCTACGATGTAATACTGTATGGTGACACTGCCTCTGCAAATATAACTTGGGATACTTCTGCTGATGACTTAATCTTTAATGGTGCAGCAGGGCTTATTGTTCCTGATGGACAGTTTACTTTAGGCAGTACAGCGGTCACATCAACTGCGGCTGAAATAAACTTACTTGATACTGCTTCTGCTAACTCAGTAGTTAATTCTAAAGCAGTTATTTATGGATCAAGTGGAGAGTTAGCTGGAACTTTATCTACGGCTGCTCAAGCTAATGTAACGTCTTTAGGTACACTTACTGCACTTACAGTAGATGATGTAGCTATTGACGGTAAAGTTATTACGATGACAGGTTCAGCTAGTGATACTGCTGTAATTACTGCTGCTGCCAATGGTGCTTTAAGCATTGTAACAACAGATGCAGCAGCCGCAGCAGCTAACATTCAGATTACTGCAGACGGTACAGCAGAACTAGCTGGTACAACTGTAACATTAGATTCTGAGGGTGGCATTACACTAGACGCAAACGGTGGTACAATTACATTTGCTGATGATGGTGCTTCATTAGGTACAATTACATCTAGTGGATACTCAGGTACTTCTGCAGTTGCTACTACAGTAGTCGTATCTGACAACGAAAGTACTAACGAAAACAATGCTATTATATTCTCATCAGGTGGAGATGTAGATGGTGGTACATTTGGATTAGAATCAGATGGAAACTTAACTTATAACCCAAGTACAGGTACACTTTCTGCTACTAATATTTCTGTTACTGGTACATTTACAACAGTAGACTCTGTGACAATGGACGCTAACAATGCTGTTGTGTTTGAAGGGTCTACTGCTGATGCTCACGAAACTACCCTAACATCTATAGATGCTACAGGTGATAGAACTATATCTTTGCCTAACGTATCAGGTACACTGCCTGTACTAGCTGCAGCTTCTACTACACAAATCTCATCTACTCCAGAAGAGATCAACCTAATTGACGGTGGAACTGCAAGAGGCACAACTGCTGTAGCTTCAGGTGATGGCATACTTATTAATGACGCTGGAACGATGCGTATGACTAACGTAGATACTGTATCTACATACTTCTCTAGTCACAATGTTGGTGGTAGTAATATTGTTACAACGGGTGCATTAAACTCAGGATCTATTACATCTGGGTTTGGCACAATAGATACTGGCTCAAGCAACATTACTACTACAGGTGTAGGTTCTTTTGGCTCACTAGATATTAGTGGTGCTATTGATGTTGATGGCACAACTAACTTAGACGTAGTAGATATAGACGGTGCTGTAGATATGGCATCTACATTAACAGTTAATGATAGTGTTACTTTTGTAAGCTCTGGTTCTTCAAAACCAGTTCTTACTATAAAAAATACTAATGCTGATACTACCCCTCCTGCTATTACATTCCAAAAAGATAGTTCCTCTCCTGCAGATAATGATGAAGTTGCAAACATAAACTTTTTTGGAGATGATGACGGAGGTAATGTTGCCGCATATGCTAATTTAAAAGTAGTTTCTACAGATGTTTCTGACGGTAGTGAAGATGGAAAGATGACTATCCAAACTATGACAGCAGGAACACTAACAAATACCCTAGTATTGGAAAGCGGTGCTACTACTGTCTCTGGAACTCTTGCAGCTACAGGAAAGATTACCGCAGACGCAGGCATTGACATAGACAACTTCAACATAGATGGCACTACGATTGCGCTGTCTTCTGGTGATATGGTGCTTGATTCTGCAGGAGATATTGTCCTTGATGCTGGTGGACAAGATATAAATCTAAAAGATGACGGTACACATTTTGCGGCTTTGCAAAATGAAAATAGTGATTTTAGAATAATATCCATCATTTCTGATAAAGATATAATATTTAGAGGTAATGATGGTGGTTCGTATATAGACGCCCTGACCCTTGATATGTCTGACGCTGGTAAAGCTGCATTTAATAAAGGTGCTACTTTTGGTGCTAGTGTTACAGCTCAAACAGATACAGATACATCTAACTCAGGAAGTGTTACATTAGACTTTGCGGCTAATCAAAACTTTGTACTTACAATGACAGGTAACGTAACCCTTGCTAACCCAACTACTGAGACTGTAGGACAGTCAGGATTTATCGCGTGTATACAAGATGGAACAGGATCACGAACATTGTCTTTAGGAACAGATTATGAAACAGCAGGTGGAGCAGGTATTACTCTAACTACAACAGCAAGTGCTACAGACCTCATACCTTATGTAGTTATTGCAGCCAACCGTATCCTACTTGGCACACCACAGTTGGCGTTCTCATAATGAGTGGTCCTTTTGGTGCATCACAATTTATGTACGCTTCTGGTGGGTTTTATTCTCACGAAATAAGTCATTCTATTAGATTTGATGATGGTTCTAGTGAATATTTAAGCCGTACTCCCGGCTCTGCTGGCAATCGTAAAACAATGACTTGGAGTGGTTGGTTTAAGCGTTCAGATTTAGCAGGACACCAAAGATTTTTTGGGGCAGGTGTTGATAATTATGTATCTTTTACTTCTGCTGGTGCAATAGAAATAAACCTCAGAAGTGGTGGTTCTACTAGTAACGCTTTTATAGTTACTAATAACCTACATAGAGATGTTAGTGCTTGGTATCATATTGTTGTAGCAATAGACACTACACAAGGAACAGATACAAACAGAGTAAAAATTTATGTAAATGGAGTGCAACAAACAAGTTTTAGTGAGGATGCTTATCCATCCCAAAACAACGATTTAAATAGTTTTAATAATACTGTTGAGCAATTTATTGGACGTTTTAGTGCAGGAAATTATTATGATGGATATATGGCAGAGGTACACTTCATAGATGGTCTTGCTTTAACTCCAGCCTCTTTTGGAGAAACTAAAAACGACATCTGGATTCCTAAAAATACGTCAGGTTTAACGTATGGAACACAAGGTTTTAGACTGCAATTTAAACAAGCAGGATTAAGTGCAAATGCTAGTGGTCTAGGTGCTGATACTAGCGGAAATACTAATCACCTTAATAGTGTTAATCACGCAGCAAACGACAGAGTTCCTGACAGCCCTACAAATAACTTTTGTCTTCCAAATTCAGCACACAAAACAGACAATATTGTATTTTCTGAAGGTAATACAAAAGCTGTATTTTCTACATTTTCTCAATCACCAAATGGAACGATAGGAGCTAGTTCTGGAAAGTGGTACTATGAAGTAAAAATGGATAGCACTCACGCAAGAATGGGTTTTTGTGAAAGCCATTGCCCACAAGGTGATGCTGACACAAGTACAACCTTTCCATTGTATATGGTGTACAGTAACGGAAGTAATGGACTGTCAATTTATAATAGTGTAACTGAAAAATCACTTAGTACAGAGAGTGGTTACACAAGTTTTTCTGGTGGTGACACTTTAGGTATTGCTTTTGATATTGATAATGGAAAATTATTTGCACACTTAAATGGAACTTATTATAATTCTGGAGATCCAGCAGGTGGTACAGGAGCTTTAATTACTAGTATTACTGCACAAAGAGACGGCACATTTATACCTTATTTAAACTGTGGTACAAGTGCTTCAAGAACTTTTGAATTTAATTTTGGTGCGCCATCTCACGCTATATCGTCAGGGAACGCAGATGAAAACGGTTACGGAAACTTTGAGTATGCAGTACCATCAGGTTTTTTATCTCTATGCACAGCCAACCTACCTGACCCAGTTGCAACAATAGACCCAGCCAAAGGTGGTTCTCCTCAAGATTATTTTAATACTGCGCTTTATACAGGAACAGGTTCTCTTCTTGCAGTAACAACAGGATTTCAACCAGATTGGACTTGGATTAAACAGAGAAATGGTACTAACCAACATATCGTACAAGACTCTGTAAGAGGTAATTTTATACTTTATCCAGATTCAGCTCAAGCTGAAGGTGCAACTGGTGGTGGATGGATTACTGAAACATCAACTGGATTTACGGCTGATGCTAATGGCCCAATAAACACTAGTGGAGATACTTATGCAGCTTGGGCTTGGAAAGCTGGAAGTGCATTTAGTAATGACGCAAGTGCTACAGGCGTTGGTTCTATAGACAGTTCAGGAAGTGTGAACACAGATGTTGGGTTTAGTATTATTAAATGGACAGCAGTAGGCTCAAGTGCAACCCAAACTATAGCACACGGACTAGGTGCTGTACCAAAAATGATAATTATGAAAAACAGAGAAAGATCAGTTAATTGGGCGGTATATCACTTGGATATTGGAAACTCACACGGACTAGAATTAAATACAAATGCTGCAGGAGCAAGTGATTCAGGATGGTGGAATAATACCCATCCTACGTCAACAGTTTTTACAACTGGAAATGGTAATGGATTTCGTACAGGCGGTGTAGCAGAGGATTACATAGCTTACTGTTTTGCTGAAGTAAACGGTTACTCAAAGATTGGGAAATATTCTGGTAATTCAAATGCAGATGGGCCGTTTATACATACAGGATTTAGACCAGCTTGGCTTATGTTCAAAAAAGACAATTCAGATGATGACTGGGCAATTCACGACAACAAACGAGTTGATAATGGTACAAATTCAAACCCTATTGATGATTATTTAAAACCAAATAGTACTGCTTCAGAAGGAGATGATGGTGCATCTGTAGACTTTTATTCTAATGGTTTTAAGTGGCGTATAAATAGTGGAATGAGAAATAATAGTGGAGACACATACATCTATATGGCCTTTGCTGAACAGCCTCAAAAGTACTCTAACGCAAGATGAAGGAAACACAATATGCCTTGGAAATATAACGGTGAAAGAATCATTAAAGAAGGTAAGCCTTGGCAAGATGACGAAGGTATAAAACATCCTTGGTGTTGGGCTAGATGGGATGACGAATATAAAGGCTCTATGGGGCTAGTTTGGTATGAGGATTATAAACCGTGAGTAAAGAACAAAACAACAGTTGGCATCTCAGTAAGTCCGTACCTGTAACACTTATAGTAGCACTGGTACTTCAAGCCGCCGCAATCGTGTGGACTGTATCACAGATGCAATCAAGTATAGCAGCAAATGCTGACAACCTCATACGATTAGAAACACGAACAGAGAAGCTAGAACTAGCTGTACAAAGTCAAGCTGTAGCTTTAGCACGAATAGATGAGAACATAAAAGCAATACGAACTCACGTAGAGCGTATAGCATCTAAGGATTAAGGATAAAAGAATGGCAAAGCAGTTTGCAGGTTTTACCAAAGAGCAGGATCAAGCACTAAAACGAAAAGTTGCTGAACGGTTGGGTCTACCCCCAAACTCACAACAAGATGAAATAGATTTGTTTGTGCAAGCTAGTACTAAAGCGCAAGGTCTTTTGAATAACTTTACTGAGGTAGCTAGACGAAAAGTTGCGCCTATGCCTATGGCTACGGGTGGTTTTGTATTTCCTACAAAAAATGCTAGGGGTAATGTTAATAAATTAAATCAACAAGACAACCCTGAGTACGCAGAAAATATAGAAAAACAAATGGCTGCAGTTGCAAAGTTACAGAATACTTTTCCTACTCCTCAAGAAGACACAAGAAGGTTTCAAGAAGGTGGTACGACAACTGATCCAGCTAAAACATTCCTAGATAATGCACAACAAAACTATTCTACTGCATTAGCGGAACAACAAACGGCACGAGATGCTTTAGCGGCAGACCCAAGCAACGCAGAATTAGTTACTGCACTAACTGCGGCTGACTCAAGAGTAGCACAAAGAAATGAAGCAGTTAATCAGGCAACAGCACAGTTTAAACAGACTGCTATGCCAACTCCTGCAGAGTTAGTACAACAAAGCACAACAGATCCGCTATCTTTAGCTACAACTGCCGCCACAAAGACTACAGCAACAGACCAAGCAACTGCAGGACTTATAGGTCCTACTGCAGGATTAATGGGGGCAACTACAGCGGCAACCCCTACAGCAGCAGATACTGCCGCTGCAACAACACCAACAGTCACTCCAGCATCTTTAGCTACTGCCGCACAAGCGGCACCTGGTGTTAAAACAGCTACAGATGCAGCTCAAGCCGCGCAAGGAACTGTGTCTAGTGCAATGACTGCGGCACAAAAAACACCATCAGAAGCGGCACAGTTAGGATTAACTGCCGCACAAATTGCTGAATCTGCAAGAGTAGCTGATACTCCAGACAGAACTTTACAAGCAGGAGAAACCATAGCTGGCTCCACTGTTGATATGGCTAGGGTTAAAACAGAAACTAACTTTGAAGCGGCAACAGGTGCGCCATCTACTGATGCTACTGTGCAAGGACAACTAACTCAACTTATGCAAGACTTCGAGGGGGGTAATCCTCCTGCGTGGGCGGCTGGTGCAATGAGAGCCGCAACTGCAGCTATGGCGCAAAGAGGTCTAGGGGCTTCAAGTATGGCAGGGCAAGCAATTATTCAAGCGGCTATGGAAAGTGCTTTACCTATTGCTCAGATAGATGCATCTACCTTTGCACGGTTTGAAGAGCAAAACTTATCTAATAAACAACAAGCCGCTATGTTTGCGGCAGAGAAAAGAGCAGAGTTTTTAGGTTTAGAGTTTAATCAGGGCTTTCAGACTAGGGTATCTAATGCAGCCAAAATATCTGAGATAGCTAATGTTAACTTTACTGCTGATCAACAAGTTGCTTTAGAGAACGCTCGAATGGCACAGACAGTTGATTTGAATAACCTAAATGCATCTAATGCTAAAATACTTTCTGATGCGGCGGCATTGTCTCAAATTGATTTAACTAATCTAAATAATAGACAACAAGCACAATCTCAGAACGCTAAGTCTTTTTTAGATATGGACTTGTCTAACTTAACTAATGCACAACAAACTGAGATGTTTAAGTCTCAAGCTATCGTAAACTCTTTACTATCAGATCAGGCGGCGGCTAATGCGGCTTCTCAGTTTAATGCCTCAAGTGAAAATCAAACAGATCAATTCTTCGGTAATTTAACGGCTCAAGTAGCACAGTTTAACGCAGAACAATCTAATGCACTAACTAAGTTTAATGCAGGGGAAGCAAATGCACTAGAAGAGTTCAATGCTTCACAAGTTAATCTTAGAGAACAATTTAATGCACAGAACGGTTTAATTATTGAACAAGCTAATGCTGAGTGGTATCAAAAGATAGCAACCACAGATAATGCCGCAATCAATCAAGCGAACAGAGATGCAGCGGCACAGGCTAACAATATGACGGCACTAGGGTTTGGTGCATATATGCAAGAGGTTCGTGACTTAATGTCTTTTGCTTGGCAAACATCAAACAATGATGCAGAAAGAGCAACCACCTTAGCAATAGCTAATTTACAAAAAGAAGCAGATGAAGCAAAAGCTAAAGCAAATAAAAGTTCAGGTCTGTGGGGTGCTGTTGGTAGCATCGGTGCTGCTCTGTTCCGAAAAACTTAATGCCAACGAAAGTATTACTATGGCTGAGATAGAGAATGTTGGACTAGGTAGTCCTAGACCTATAAAAAGACCAGAAAATTTAGCTGAAGAGTTTGATAGGGTACTTAAAAATAATTCAGATGATAATGAAATAAAACCTATTTTGCGCCCTAAGTTTGATGCAAGTAAGTTTTTAGATAAGATTATAAACTTATCATCTCCTGCTCCAAAACTTCGTCCTGAAGGTACAGGAAAGACTGTAGTTGATGTTAGATTAAACAACGCAAACGCATCTATACAAAATTTATTAGATAAAATATCTGAAGCAGAAGGAACAACAACAGAGAAATTAAAGGAGATGAAAGTAAAAGATACTAGTCCTTATGATGCAGTGTATGGCTACAATCTTTTAACACCCGAAAAACGTGTTAGTAAAATGACACTAAAAGAATTATATACGTTTCAAGGTAAACTTATTGAAAAAACTATAGGCGAGGTAAAAGGTGCAGAGGAAAATGAAGGTACTTCGGCAGTAGGAAAGTTTCAAATAGTAAGAAACTCTTTGTTTGGAAAAGGAGGAACTGCTGAAAAACCGACAGATACTTCTTGGGCAGGAGTGTTAGGGTTAGACGAAAAAACAGTTTTTACTCCTGAGATACAAGAAAAAATAGCTAGGCTTGCCCTTAAAGAATCGGGCTATAACGCTTTTGTACAAGGTAATAAAACTCAAGAAGAACTTTTAAATGGAATTGCAAACATATGGGCATCTGTAGCGGATACGTCAGGTACAAGTAAATATGAACAACCTATTGGGGTAAAACCAAATATATTACTTCCTTTAATTAATGATGTAAAAATTAATGCTGATGGACGAATTATAAAAGTTACCGAATTAAGAAAGAAATAAAAGTATGGCATACAGTTACGGTGGATGGCAGGATGAGTTTAAAGGTCTAAGTAAAGAGACAGGCTTTAGAGGTGGCGCACCTGCTACTTTTGATAAACAAGAAGATGAAGCCCCAGTTGACCGTCCTCAAAAGCGTCCTGTTGTTAGAAATCCTTACGCGCCAATTATGAGACCTACAGGTTTAGGGGCTAAAAGTGAAGTAGTAGAGGACACCACAGAAAGTGATGATAGCATAGATACCGTGTTTAAAAACATTATGGGTAACACAGACCCTTTAATTGCACCCTCTGCTTCTAACCTTACTACAGAACGAAACACTCGATTATACTTAGCGCAAAAAAGTAAAAGAAATAAAGATACTAATTCGTATTTAGATAACTTGTCTAACGGGTATGTTCCATTAGAGATGAAATCAGATCAAGCACCAGAAACTTTTTTATTGTCTGATTATTATGATACGCTAGCTAAAGAAGAAGCAAGCAAATCTATTTTTGATCAAGATCAAGATAAATTAGGGGAGCTGTATCGAAAAAGAAATAATGCAAGACAAGAAGAAAAACTTAAAATTGCTTTAGGAGAAACACCTAAACCTTTACCTAAATCTGATTTTAAATTAGATGTACGCACAGGGCGTAAATATGATGCTTCTCCTTTTGCAGAAAGAATACTACAAAAAGGTACAGAAGGTTTACTGGGAACGCAAGAGTTTATAGATAGAACCGCTAAGTATTATGGCTATGAGTCTAAAGTACCCTATGGCTTAAATATGGCAACTCGTATCAGCCTAGGAGATTTGCCTCCTCTATCTGATGACCTAGATTCTGAGACAGGAAAGTATGTTGGTGGTAAGCCTACTTCTGGTTTTGTTGTCTTAAATAGGGATAACTATGTTATGTGGAGTGAAAAAGAAGGTATTGTTGTAGACAAAGTTAGGGCTGTTATAGACGAGTATTCTGGTTTGCCTTTAGGAGATTATATATTTGGTGTTGCTGAAACCCTTAACAAAACAGTACAAACTCAAGAAGACTTTGATAGGTTACAAAAAGAGCTAGGTCCTGAAGTAGATTTAGCAGGAATTATGCTAAGTATAAAAAATAATAAAGATAGTTTAGAAGGTTTATACTAAATGGGATTTCCTCTCGAACTAATTACTATGTTAGGCTCTACAATACTAGGTGGTGTAATGACTATCTGGGGGCAGTCAATAAAGGCTAAAGCAGAGCAGAACAAGATGCTTTTACAACGTGCGGAGTTTAGGGCAGGAGCCGTAAAGGACGCTAGAGAATATGGAAGTAAAGATAAACACTTTGCGTGGACACGAAGACTTATTGCATTAGGAGCCGTTGGTGCTATAATAGTGTTACCTAAAGTAGCGGCAGTATGGTATCCTGAAATTGGAGTAGTTGTAGGATACACTGAAATACAGGGAGGTTTCTTTAACTGGTTGTTTGGACCAGGGGAAGCTGTTGTATGGAAAGCCGCACGAGGTTTCGTAATCACTCCACTCGACACACATATCGTTTCAGCCATAGTAGGATTATACTTTGGCGCAGGTTTTACTAAATAAGGTACACATAAAATGGCAGAACTAATACAAGGTCCAATACCAGGACAATCTTTAACTGACTTACCTAAAAACTCTCCGTGGGAAAACCCTGCAGAGATAACTGAAGTAAGTGATGTAGCTAAACACTATATTGAACGGTTAGCTGATGATGATATTATGGATGATCTTACAATAGTATTTAAACTGGGAGGAGACTTAAAGACGGTGACTGAAACTATTATGATGACAGGAGCTATGAATGGTGTGCATACCGTTGATGCAGGAATGTTAGCTGGCCCTGTTGTTGCTAGTTTTATTAAGATAGCAATGGAAGGGTATGGTATTGAAACCCCAGAAACAGGCGTTTCCCCAGAAGAAAAAGCTGAAGCAAAAACATACGCTAGAGTTCTGAAGTTAGTTGAAATGGCACGAGAAAAAGGAAATAATGAAGAGGGTGACGCAGGAGATGAGCTACTTGCTGAAATGAGTAGTGCCATAGAAACTATGCCAGAGGCATCAGAAATAGAAGAAGCACCTGTTGAACCAGAAAGTAGTGATACTGGTGAGGGTCTTATGTCACGGGGAGTAGTATAATGGATATTGATTGGAAAGCATTTGCAGAAGAGTTTTTAAGAGGCACTGCAACCTATATTAATGAGGACAAGGATGCTGCTCGTGCATTTAGAGAAAAGTTAAAAGAAGATGCAGAAGAAGGTAAGAAAGTTGTAATTAAAATGGATGTAGCTGCAAAAAGTATGTTACAACAAACAACAATAGCCGAAAACTTAGGTGCTACACCAGGTATGATAGCCGCTGCTCTTACTTCTGGACCTGATGGCATTACAAAACTCGCTACAAAAATGCAAAGTATAAAAAATGCGTACACCTCAGAAGGGTTTGCTTACGATGATGCCGCAAAAGCAGAGGCAATAACAAAAGTAGAATTACCAGAACTATATGGTGCTGATTTTGCAAAACCTGAAGGGGGCTGGAAAACATTAGTAGATAAATACTTCAATGTAGGTGCAGGAACAATAGGAGATTACAAAGCACCACAACAAAGTATATTTGCACGAGCAATGGGACAAAATGCTAAAGATTACATCCGACAAGATTTAGATGCCGAAAAAGGTTTTATGGGACTAAGTACCTACGATTTAAGTCAACTTGATGGTACTAAAACGTATGATATTGGTGACGATACTGCAGGTTATCTTTCTTGGGGAGACTTAAATTTATTTGGTCAAAGTGCTTTGAAGAATTTGACAAAAAATACTGCTTCACAAGTTCGAGCTTTAAATACTTTAGAAAGTTTTCAACAGCTAAGAGATTATACTGGTACTCCTAAATTAACTCCATACTATAATCAATTAAATTTAGATCGTCAAATAAAATTTGACAACGCAAGCGAAAGTGATAAAGCTAAATATGATTTAACTACAGAATGGAAAAACAACGCAACTTTAGCAGCTAGAAAATATTATCAAGACCAAATAAATCAAAGAGTAGCGGAGGCTATAACACCTGATTTATTATCTAATATTCAAAAATATGGCGGCGAAAAAATATTTGGTAATAATCCAGGTTTAGTAACATCTTTTGACAATCAAACATACCCTGGTTTTGTTGCATCCTTACTAGCGGCAGCAGATGATGATTTTGAAGTACCTGATTCTACTGGAACTTCAAGAACGGAGCTTCCTAATATAATAAATACTGGTGAAGGTGGAAACGGTGACGAAGAAACAGGCTCAGTACCGTTTAATATAGAAAAAGTATTTAGTTATCCAAATTTAAAATTTTCTGTTGCGGCAGGAGAAAGTAAAACTATAAACAATATTTTTTCTGAATTTAGCGAGAATACAAATTTTACAAATCAAATTAGTTTTAAAGCTATAAAGACATCCGATGGTTTTAATAGGTTTTCTATGAGAAATAATGAGGAAGATAGAGAAGTTGTATTTGACTTTGATCCTGCGGATAACAGTATTATTAATATCTTTGTAAGAAGCAATACTGGTGGTGCAACTTATGATCCAGCAGTGTGGGAAGCAATGGCTTTAAATAAAGATAAACTATCTGAATTTTTAAAAATAGACATTGCAGAAGTTGAAGGCGGCGAAGATGGAGAGACACCTCCTACTTTTGCCGAAGATGACATAAATGCAGCAGTAGCCGTATTAGGGTCAGACTTAGATAAATATAAAACTGATGGGGAATTTGACCCTGTAAAGATAAGAAAAGTTATTCAAGGGTGGTCTATAAATAAAGGAAGTGTGGAGTTAAAAGAGGCACTAGGACAGGCTACAGGTTTTGGTGGCAATGAGCCTAATATGCCAGCCTTTATTAACAAAATTATTGAAACTTTAGGTGGAACTGTAGAAGTATCCTCTTTAGAAGAAAAAAACAAAAGTATTACAAATGCTAGTGGCGACGATACAAGCATAGTAGAAAAAATTGTAGATAGTATATTTAGTAAAGTTCACGCATCAACTGTACAAAACTTGTCTGCAGATCAGATAGAGACACTAACAGGTGAACAAGGTTTAGATGAACAAGAGATTGAAGCAATTTTAAATATACAAAGGGAAGTTATAGAAACCAAAGTTGCTAATAAAGAGTTAGATGTTAATGATCAAAAAGTTAAAATCTTAATTAATGAAGCATCCGTTAATAATAGACTTTTACCTAAATCTATTTTGAAAGAGTTTGGATTATATAATGACATAACAAATAAAATTGTTGGGTTTACTGGGTCTAATACTTTAGAAGATAATCCTTTTATATCAAAAGACGCACTAAATAGATTAAAAGAAAAAGAGAACATTACAGCAGAATCTACTATTGATGCCGACACTCAAAGAGATATAGCAAGAGGCCCAGCAGATGCCGCTAATTTAAATTTAGCTAAATTAATTGCAGCAGTTAAGGCAGGTAACATAGAAGAAGCAAATATACTTGCTCAACAGATTGAAGAAGCTAGAGATGAAAACACAGATGTTACCCCTCCTGTAAAAACAGATGTCTCAAGTCAGGGACCAGTAGGTGTAGATACTTCTGTTCCTACTTTTGATACTAGCAATATAGGATTGATGTCTAAACCTTCTATTGAAGTATCTGAAGATGAAAGTGTAACACGCCCTGTCTTTTCTAGTGGTTTAGGTGCAAAGGAAAACACAGACATTGCTCCTACTGGTACAGATGAAGACCCAGAGATTTCTATGGTTGTAGATAAAGTAATGGAGGCTGTCCCAGCTAAAAGCACATTAGGAAGAGTTACACCTAACAAGTTAAAGGTAACGAACTCCCAGCTTCGTAATGCTATTGTAAAAGCATTAGGCGGCAATAATGCACTACCTAAAAACAGTAAAGAACGAAAAACAATGATAGATAAAATTGCTAAAGCATACATTAGTAGACGTAAAGAAGAGGCATCTAAATAATGGCTGATCAACAAGTTAATAGTTCTACAGGTAGTATAGAAGAAGATATTAGAAGAGCAAATGAATCTACAGGTAGTATAGAAGAATATATTAGAAGAGCGAATGAATCTACAGGTAGTACTGAAACAAAAGAAAGAACCTCTACTTCTACTAGGGTAAATCCTTATACGTCTACATCAGCCAGACAGAAACTTAAAGAGGCCGTAGACTTTGGTGGTGAATTAAGTAAAGCACAAATACTTGAAGATAAAAATAAAGTAGAGATAATACGTAATTATATGATGGCTAGACACGGCTCAAAGTATGATTCAACTAGAGCTATTGCTATTCCTGATACAAAGCTTGTAAATGATTTTGTTCAGCATATGAGATACTTTACTGCTAATGTAGCTTCTACCGCTGGTGAATCTTATTGGGCATTTAATACAGCTACGGAAGACCAAAAACAAATGGCTGGAGAAGCTTATCAATTATTTGATAAACTAGGTAATGTGTTTACTACAGGAACTGCAGGTGAAAAAATAACAGGAGTTAAAGATTATATTTTTGCTTCAGCTAAAGATCCCACAAACTATCTAGGTCTTGCAACAGGAGGCCTTTCTAAGTTTTTTACATTTGGGGCAAGTCAATCAGGAAAGACTGCCGTAAAAAGAGCAATGATACAAGCAGGTAAAGATGCCCTGTTAAAGAAAAAATCTAAAAATGCTGTAGTAAAAGCTATGAACACAGCAAAGACTAAAACTGCTGAAACATTAACAAAACAGTTTGCTAAATCTAAAGCAGGTAAAGAATTAATAAAAGAAGCAGGAGAAAATGCAGCTAAGTTTGAAACTAAAAAAATTCAAGCAACAGCTACAAACAATTTTAGAAGGTCTTTGTTAAATAGTGCCGCACGAAAGTCTTTACTGGCTACGGGCGCACTTGATGGTATAATTGCTGTAGGTCAAGATGCTCAGTACCAAGCAACCTACATAGAAACTGGAGCGCAAGCTGATTTTAATGAGTTTCAAAGTGCCGCTAGTTTTGCATTAGGTATTGTTGCGGCTGGAGGACAATATACTTTTCAAAAGGCAGGACAAAAAAGTAGAAGTAAAGTAGACACAAAACTAAAAACTAAAATTAGAAAGAGTGCTAGGTTACTTAACACTCCGTTACTTTCTTTGAATTGGAGAAATGCTAAAACTGCTGATGAAGCAGTAAATAAAAACATAAATGATTCTGTTGATGCTTGGGCTAAAAAAGCAAAAGCTGGTAATTACAAAGACGGTCCTATGTTAAAAACTGAATTGCTTATGGAGATTGTACTAGGGGGCGACAAAAAAGGTGGGCTAGTTGAGCTATACAGAAAAAATTCAGGTGGAACCCGTCTTGCTGCAGATGTACAGTTCTCTGATTTAATGTCTTTAATGACCCAGTATCTTAGCCCTGCTAATGTAAAAAAGATAGCTAAAAAGATAAACGCAGTAGATCCATACATAAAATTAGAAGATATGACTAATGCAAAAGCTCTTAAAACAACTTTAGGAGATATAATAAAAGACAACGCAAGTATGGCAGGAAGAACTCTAAATGTACACAGTCAAGGACGAAAAGCATTAGATGCCGCAATAACAGCGTCCGAAATGGCTATGGCAGCACAAATACGTGCGCTTGATCCTGATGGCGTGATAGACTTTATACCTTTAATGGAGTACAAAAAAGGGCAAAGAGTTATACACAATAATGAAATATACACTGTTAAAAAAGATCATAAATCAAAGAAAGCCTTTGAACTATCTAATTTTGAAATAGACAGAAACCCAAAGCCAATATCATATGGAGTAAATCTTTGGCGGCGATTGTTAGTTTCTTTACCTCAAACAACAGCACTAAACTTAAAAGGCTTTGCATCAATTTATACAGGCAATGGTTTAGCAGAGTTATTATCCGCAACTCAGTATAGCGCGGCTGCTATGTTGACAAGCGGAGCAAAAAGACAAGAAATGTTGCGTATGCGAAACATATACTTTCAAACACAGTCAAAGAAGTTTCAAAGTTTTTTCAATCCTTCCGATACATTTGAAACTTTTGAAGCCGTGCTAGAAAATAATAGGGATGCGCGAAAAGTTTTAACTGAAGCATACTATATGGGTGTGGAAAAGGCAGGGCCTCGTTTTGGAATGGACCCAGAAGGAACTGCAATTAGAACTTTAGAAACAACTGCAAATGTTGCTAATGCAGTTTCAGGCGTAAGATTACAAGATTTATTTACTAAATCTCAATTCTTTATTCCTGAACTAGATAAGTTTCTTAAAATGAAACACAACAAAAGTTTAGATGAGATAATAGACTCAGGAGAATACTCTTTAATTGATGGTGAATCTATTGCATTTGCTGTTGATGGAACGCAAAAAGCAGTTTTCTCTAAAGATTACAGAAATATGAAAGGTGGTGGTGCTGCTGATCTTTTGTCAGGAGTTGCTCAGTTTGTAGAATTCACTTCAAAAATTGCTCCCTTTAACTTTATTCTTCCTTTTGGAAGGTTCTTGAACAATGTAGTTGCAACAGCACATCAGTATGGTCCTACTGGTTTAATAGAAAGTGGTGTTGTTGAAGCAGTACGAAAAGCAAAACAAGCTGGAGGTGGTAAGGTAGCTCCTCGTTCAATATTAGAAAAAGCAAATGCACAGTCTGATTTTAACAAGGCATTAGTTGGAACAGGCGCACTTGTAGGTGTTACTCAATATCAATTTAATAAGTCTGAAGAGTTAGGAACATTTGAAGTTGATGGTCCTGGTGGAACAATTATTGATCACGAGTTTAACTTTCCTTTTTCATTGTTGTTAGCTGGAGGGGAGTATATTAAAAGTAGGATTGTTAATTCACCCGATTATGATGCAGAACAAAAAGAATGGAATTTTGAAAATGCTGCAGCAAAGGGTAGAGATTTAATAATAGGAAATCCATCCCCAGAGGCAAAAGATAATTTATTTAAACAGATAGGTGTAGGTCAGTTTATGACTAACAGTCAGTTTGGAAATGATTTAAATGCAATTTTAGATTTGTTATCTGCTGGAGTTAGAACAGGAAGAGAAAAAGACCAAGCAGATAAATTTATTCAAACAGGAGCATTATTATTTGCTGGGGCTACTAGACCCTTTGGAATGGCTAATGATTTAACTGGTATGATAATGGGTTATGATACAGCTAAAGATCCTAGACAAACTATGGGTGGAAGGGAAGTATTTACGGAAAGTGCTACAAGGTACACAGGGCATATACTTCGTGCCGTTAATGAAAAGCTAGGGGAAGTTCTTTATGGAGAAGACAAAGCTAAAAAAATAACTGAAGCTATTACGTCTAAAGATTTCGTTAGTGCGCTTAGAGGAGGACGTATTGCGTCTTCAGGAAACCCATTTTCTAAAGTATTAGGGGTTAGGTATGACGAAGGTAAAACTAATACAGAGGCACTTGTAGCTGTGTTAGGAACAAATGACTACCAGTTAAATCAACGCACAAATCAACCTGCCTTAGACGAAACATTTAATAGAATAATACAACCTATTTTAGACAGGCAAGCAAGACTATTATTAAGTAGTAAAACCTTTATGGAAGCACCTGAACTTAGAAAAAGACAGATCTTTGAAGGCCTACTTAAAACAATGAAAGAGGACACTAGAAGAATAGTAGATGATTTAGGTAGCGTTGATGACGGTACGTTTAGATCATTAAAAGCAAACGAATTTAATAATGGCAAATATACAAAAGCAGTTAAAACAGAAGCTCTTCAGTATATGGAGAAAAATGGAAAACCAACTCAAATAAGAGATATGAGTGCTGGAGATCTTGAGATATTATTATTTTATGCTGAACAAATAAACTTTGACGTTAATCAGTACGTTGAAACTTTTAAAGCTGGCAGACTAATAAAATAAACTACTTGATACCGTGCATTTCTACGCTTCGTTTTGCCCACAACTCTGTTTCCACTAAATGAAGTAGAGCGTTATCTAGCTCCACCTTATTATGAAGGTTCTCTTGCAATAACTTTTGTAGTGGCTTCATCAAACCATTAAACTCGTTTTGAAATTTAGATCTTTTTCGGTTTATGTGTGCGTTAGCTTCTTGTTGTAGTTTCATTGTTTTTCTTCTTTGCTTTGTAATAGATATTTAATTGCTCTTTTTAAAGAAGTTATATTGTCTTGAAGTTGCCCCAATCCCATATTACATCTTTGACACAGATACCCCCTAAATTCACTAGTCTCCCAACAATGATCCAATACCCAAGTGTTGCCCCCTGAAAAAGATAAATGTTCCAAGTCTTCTTTATTTTTTTCGCAAATAGGACAAGTATATTTATCATCAGGGTATGGATTATCCTTTTTAAGTGCAGCTCGTAGTTTTGAGTTTTTATTTCCACAAGAGTTACATTCAGGTCTTACATAGATAACACCAGGAAAGCTTTTAATATTCTTTACTTCACCACAAACACGACACTTTTTGGTGTCCCCAGGTTCTAGGTTGTGTTCAGTAGCAAAAAGATCTAACTGCACTACACTAGATCCACAATTTCACAAACATCCCCACTACACGCTAGGGTTTGCATCCCTACAGTATTATCTTCTTTTTCATATGAAGATAACTTTTCCCAATCAATTTGTTTAGGGAAGTCTTTTAGTAATGCTTTGTAA
>Ga0208157_1000471_pt1 | contig 21959 bp, 21 predicted proteins | sample 5_EtaG_FD_184077 | JGI IMG/M metagenome (GOLD analysis project Ga0208157, IMG submission 184077) | Marine viral communities from the Subarctic Pacific Ocean - 5_ETSP_OMZ_AT15132 metaG (SPAdes) (version 2) | ecosystem: Environmental > Aquatic > Marine > Oceanic | place: Pacific Ocean | collected...
TTGGGCAGATCAACACGCATACCTTTCCGCAGAAAGTTCAGCAGAGGGAGGAAGGTGGAAAACATTGCCGTATCAAAAAGGGATGATGGATGCGATAACTAATCCTGATATAGAACAGGTGACGATAATGAAATCTGCAAGGGTTGGATATTCTAAAATTTTGAATCATGTAATTGCATATCATATACACCAAGACAGTTGTCCCATTATGGTTGTGCAGCCCACTATTGAGGACGCTACTGGTTACTCAAAGGAAGAGATTGCACCTATGCTTCGTGACACAAAATGTTTACAAGGTTTAGTGAGTGATGCAAAAGCAAAGGATGGTCAGAACACACTTTTACAAAAGCAATTTCCCGGTGGAACATTATCTTTGGTTGGTGCTAACTCACCTAGAGGATTTAGAAGAGTTAGTAGAAGAATAGTTTTGTTTGATGAGATAGATGGCTACCCTGCATCGGCTGGTACTGAAGGTGATCAGATAAAGCTAGGTATCAGAAGAACAGAATATTATTGGAATCGCAAAATCGTTTCTGGTTCTACACCGACTGTAAAAGATTTTTCTCGTATTGAAAAAATGTTTTTGCAGACAAATCAGCAGCGTTATTACTGCCCATGTCCTGAGTGTGGTCATATGCAGTATTTAAGATGGGCGCAGTTTAAGTGGGAGAATAATGATCCTGATACTGTTAAATATCAATGCGAATCTTGTAATCACCTAATACCTCATAACAAAAAAAGATGGATGGTAGAACGTGGTCGTTGGCAGGCAACAGCACCGGGAAAAACTAAGCACGTTGGTTTTCATATCTGGGCTGCATATTCATATTCACCTAATGCTAGTTGGTCTAATCTTGTAGAAGAATTTTTATTAAGTAAGGATGATCCAGAGCAGTTAAAAACTTGGATTAATACAATTTTAGGAGAGACATGGGAAGATGAATATCAAGCAAAGGTCGGTGCAGATGCTTTGATGATTAGAGCATCAGAGGCAACTTATGAAAGAGCAAAACCATTAGAAGAAGTATTATTTTTAACTGCTGGAATTGATACACAGGATGACAGATTAAGTTTGTCTGTTTTTGGTTTTGGTAGAGAAGAGGAAATGTTTTTAATAGATCGACAAGTATTGTATGGGTCGCCTGCAAGAGCAGATGTATGGAAACAGCTTGATGAAATTTTACTTGGTAAATTTAAAAATACAAAAGGAAAAGAATTAAAAATTGAGAGTGCTGCGATTGATACTGGTGGTCACTTTACACATGAGGTCTATCAGTACGTTAGAGAAAGATCACATCTTGGCTTGATTGGTATAAAAGGTGTTGGTCAGAAAGGAAAACCAGCTTTAGGTAAGCCATCAAAAGTAGATATAAATTTTACTGGTAAAGCGTTAAAGAAAGGAGTGCAATTATTTCCTGTCGGGGTAGACGTTATAAAAACAACTCTTAGTAACAAGTTAAAAGACGCAAGTATAGGTCAAGGATATATACATTTCTACCCAACAATCACACCAGATTATTTTCAAGAACTAACAGCAGAAAAACAAGTATTAAAGTATAAAAATGGCTATCAAGAACGTGTTTGGGTCAAAAAAAGCAATGCTAGGAACGAAGCGTTAGATGAAATGGTCTATGCGTGGGCTGCATACCAAAGATTGCTGCAAAAATATGACAGGAGAACTATATATGACCAGTTTGAAAGAAAAATTAATCCTAATATGCCTCTAAAGGAGACTAAGGTAGACTTAAATCAAACTAAATCGGCTAAAAAGTCGAATTTTGTCGCTAATTGGTAAAAAAAATGGCTATTCCACAAACTATTCGAGCAGGGGATTTTATCCAATGGAACATTCCAGCGAGTCAGGATTATTATGGAAACTCTATAAGCAGTCCAGATTGGTCGGTTGTTTATTATTTAAGAACAAATACAGGCCCAGTAGGGGCAACAGTTAATAGTTCTGCTTATAACGATGGATTTAAATTTACGATTGCAAGTAATGTAACATCTACATTTACTTCTGGTAATTGGTATTACCAAGCAGTTGCTAATAAGTCAGGAGCAGAAAAACAAACAATTTATACTGGATCGTTTGAGGTTTTAAAATCTTTAGAATATTCTGGTACTGCTTTAAATTATGATGGCAGATCTCAGGTAGAAAAAGATTTAGAAACAATACAAACAGCTATAAGAAATATTATTAGTGGTGGTGCGATACAAGAATATAAAATAGGAACACGAAATGCTAAAAAATATGAGTTGTCAGAGTTAATAATGTTAGAAGCAAGATACAAAGCAGAACTTGTTAGAGAAAAACAAGCAGAATTGATTGATAATGGTCTTGGCAATCCGAGAGCAACTTTTGTACGTTTTAACGAGGCATACTAATGGGAATACGATCTAACATTGCAACTGCTGTAAAAAGAGTTCTTGGGTTTGGTAGAAATGCTAGTAGTTTAGGAAGTCTTAAAAGAGCATATCAAGGTGCATTAGTTTCTAGGCTTACTTCCGATTGGATGAGTAGCCAGTTAAGTGCTGATGCCGAAATAAGGAATAGTTTGCGTAAGCTAAGAGATAGATCACGAGAATTAGTAAGAAACAATCCTTATGCTAGACAAGCGAAGCGTACAACACAAATAAATATTGTTGGTACAGGGATGAAGTTTCAATCTCTTGTATTACAACAGAGAGGAGGAAAAAGAGATCAACGTGTTAATAATATTATTGAGGAAGCATGGTCAGAATGGACACAGGCAGATAGTTGTGATTGCGCTGGTAGATATAGTTTCCACGAATTTGAGTGGTTAGCTGCTGGTGCATTATGCGAATCAGGAGAAGCAATATTTAGAGTTGTAAAGCAACAGTTTGGTAATTCAAAAATACCTCTTGGATTGCAACTGATTGAAAGTGATTTGTTAGATGAGGAATATGATGGCAAGACGCTCACTAAAGGTAATGAGTGGAGAAATGGTGTCGAGATTGACAGTTGGGGTCGACCTGTACGTTATGCAATTCTTAAGAAACATCCGGGCGATGCGTATTACTTGGATTATGCAAATAAACAGTCTTTGCATATCTTTATAAATGCTTCTGAGATTATTCATTTGTTTATGCCAGAACGACCCGGCCAGAACAGAGGAGTGCCTTGGTTTCATAGTGTGATGAATGATATGCACCAATTACAGGGATATGAAGAAGCTGCTGTTATACGAGCGAGGGCTGGTGCAAGTATCATGGGATTTATTCAAAACGATCAGGGTGAATTGATTGGTGATGATGTACAAAACGCACAGAGAATACAAAACTTTGAGCCGGGTACATTTAGATATTTGATGCCAAATGAGACTGTGAATGTTCCTGACATTGACTATCCATCTCAACAGTACGAAATGTTTGTGAAAAACAAGATTAGACGTTTTGCAACAGGAATAGGATGCAGTTTTGAAACTATTAGTAAAGACTTTTCAGAAACTAATTATTCAAGTTCAAGACTTAGTTTGTTAGAAGACAGGCAACATTGGAGCTTCTGTCAAAAATACATGATTAAAAACTTTCATTTAAGAGTTTTTAAAATGTGGATAGAACTTGCGGTATTAACAGGTGAGTTAGATTTTCCTGATTATTCTGCAAATTCCATGAGGTATTGCAAACCAAGATGGACACCACCAGCACAACACTATGTTGATCCTCTTAAAGAAGCGAAAGCATATAGAGAATTAGAACAAGCTGGTTATATGACTAAATCACAAGTCATAGCACAGACAAATGGTGGTGATTATGACGATATTGTTTCTGAGATTGCAAGAGAGCAAGAGGTTGCTAAGTCGTTAGGGGTAACATTAGATAAAGATTTAGATTTAGAGGTAGAAATAGGACAGGAAGCACCTCCGACTCCAGAACCTACTAGAGCTAAAAAAACACGCAAAAAGAAAACTGATTAATCATGGCAAATGTAAACGGTACTGATATTAATCTGATGCCTACAGATGGTATGAGGACAGAAGCTAAAAGATATAGAGCATGGAAAAAAGAAGGAGAAGGTGGTGGTACAGATGTTGCTAGAACAAGAGCAACACAAATATTAAGCGGAAACGAGCTATCACCAGATACAGTTATTACAATGAACGCATGGTTCGCCCGACACGAATCAGATAAAGCAGGGAAAGGCTTCCGTCAGGGGGAAGATGGCTATCCTAGTAATGGTAGAGTAGCTTGGGCTGCTTGGGGCGGTGATGCTGGACAAACTTGGTCTGGTTCAAAGTCTAATTCAATCAAAAAAGCAAGAGAACGCACTATGACTGAAGAAACAAAAACAGAACAAAGAGCCGAACCTGATGGTTTGAAGGTCGGGGATTTTGTTCGTTGGAACTCTAGCGGTGGTACAGCTAGAGGAAAAATTGATCGTATCACTAGAGATGGATCAATAGATGTACCTGATAGTTCTTTTACTATTACTGGAACAGCAGAAGACCCTGCTGCACTTATAACTCTTTACAGAAATGGTGAAGTCACAGATCGTAAGGTTGGTCATAAGTTTTCTACTTTGACTAAAATTGCAGCGATTAGATCTGTAGATCCAACAGATAAGCTTGAGCGAAAAGAAGTAACAGATTTCAAAAATGTTAAATCCAGAACATTTGAGTTTCCGTTCTCTTCTGAGTATCCAGTAAAAAGATATTTTGGTAACGAAGTATTAAGTCACGATGATGGTGCTGCTGATCTTAGCCGATTAAATGATGGCGGTGCAGTTCTCTTCAATCACAATATGGACAAACCTATTGGGGTAGTGGAGTCAGCAAGGATTGATTCAGAAACTAAGCGTGGTTATGCCAAGATTCGTTTCTCAAGAAATAAGTTTGCATCTGAGGTTTTACAAGATGTTCAAGATGGAATATTAAGAGGTATAAGCTTTGGATATAGTATCAATGATATTGATGAGACAGAAGATGGTATGCTTGCTCGGTCATGGTCGGTACACGAATTATCGGTTGTAACTGTTCCGGCTGACCCTACAATCGGCTTCGGAAGGAGCTTGATTTCACCCTCACAAGGCAATAGTATTACTATGGAAGATAACTCCCCCATTGAGGAGATTAATTCTGCGGTTGAATCCGCATCACCCTCGGTTCGCACTATGGAAGAATCAACTAAAGAAACTGCGGTTGATACGGCTACTGAAGCCGTAGAGATCGACATCAAAGCCGAAGTACAACGTGCTATTGATGAAAATAATGCTCGTACAGCATCAATCACTTCTCTATGTCGTGAGTTCGGAAAGTATGGAGCAGAAGAGCTTACTGATTCACTTATTAAATCTAATAAGTCACCAGCAGAAGCCAAAGCAGCTATCCTCGATCTTGTGAAGAACAAGGCAGAGGCAGTAAATACACCAATCCGTTCTACTGACATGAGTACTAATGAAGTTGGCCTAGAGCCAAAAGAAGTAAAAAAATTCTCTTTCTTGAGAGCTTTAAATGCTTTAGCAAATCCTACAGATCGTCAAGCTCAAGAAGCAGCAGCTTTTGAGAGAGAAGTTTCTGAGGAAGCATCTAAGAGATATGACAAGCCTGCAAACGGCATCTTAGTTCCTAACGAAGTTCTAAAAAGAGACTTGAACGTAGGTACTGCAACTGCTGGTGGTAACTTAGTTCCAACAGAATTACTTGCTGGTTCATTCATCGACATTCTTAGAAAGAGAATGGCTGTAATGGCAACAAACCCAACAATGCTTACAGGATTGTCTGGTAATGTTTCAATTCCAAGAATGACATCTACATCAACTGCGTACTTCGTGGGTGAGTCTGGATCTCCAACAGAAAGTCAGCAAGCTTTCGATCAGGTCAACATGACACCTAAGACAGTTGGTGCATTTGTTGATTACTCAAGAAGATTATTGCTTCAGTCATCTATAGACGTTGAAACAATGATTAGAGATGATATTGCAAAGGTTATTGCTACTAAGCTTGATAACGCAGCAATCTATGGTTCTGGTAGTTCTAACGAGCCTCTTGGAATTAAAGATACAACTGGTGTAGGTACACAGACAATCAGTACATTTGGTACTTTTGCTGAGTACATCGGAATGGAAACAGATGTTGCAGCAGCAAACGCTGATGTAGCTAATATGTTCTACCTAATAAATGCTTCTGCTAGAGGTGCTTTGAAGTCAACAGAAAAAGCTTCAAACACAGCACAGTTTGTATTTGAGAACAATGAAATAAATGGCTATCCAGCTATTGTTTCTAACCAACTTGCAAACAACGATGTTCTCTTTGGAGACTTCTCACAGTTTGTAATCGGTATGTGGTCTGGTTTAGATCTAACAGTTGATCCTTATGCAAATGCAACTGCTGGTAGCGTAAGAATCATAGCTCTACAAGACGTAGACTTTGGAGTAAAACAACCGGGTGCGTTCTGTTTCGGAACATAATCACATGAAGGTTAAACTGCTAAGAGCAACAATGATCGCTGGAGTCCCAACGGACTCTGGCTCTATTGTTGATGTTGAACAGCATACTGGTGAATATCTAGTTGCTATTGACAAGGCTGAAGCTTATGTTGAAGCTTGCGAAGCACCTATACCTAGTGCAGAAACACTTGTTGAGGAAGAGCCTACTTCTGAAGATAAAGTTGATTTTGTTCAGATGACAAAAGCACAACTTGAAGTTTACGGAAGACAATTAGGACTTGAACTTGATAAGCGACATAACAAAGCTGATCTAATTGTTGAATTAGAGGAAGCAATCTCAATTAAGGAGGAATCTTAAAATGTCTGTTATACAACAGAACCTAGAGAAGTTAACTGTTGTTGCTGGTGTTGCTACTGCTGCTGTAACAAGCACAGCTACATCAAGTGCAATAGATTTACTCGAATACGATGGCGATGTGATGTTAATTTTGGATAGTGCTGCTGGTGGCGGTTCTTCTCCAACATTAGATATAAAACTAACCGAATCAGACGAGACAGGTGGTACATACACAGATTTATCTGGTGCTACTTTTACTCAAGTAACTGGCTCTGCTTCAATGCAAACACTTGCAATCAATAAAGATTCAAGTAAGCGTTTCATTAAGATTGTGCAAACAATCGGTGGATCATCCCCAACATTTACTTTTAGTATCAATTTGATTGGTCTTAAAAAGTACGGCTAAATAGTTAGCCCTCTAACGAGGGCTTTTTTTTTCTCATGGCTTTTACAGAGGATATAGATACTTTCTTTGGAGATTTTTCTGAGGATGTATTCTATGACAATGCTACTTATAAAGGAATCCTAGAGCAGCCAGATGAGATTGTTGCTGATGATCGTGTATTGACTACTGATTATCAATTAACAGTTAAGACTGTAGATTTAGGTTCTTTAGCATATGACACGCAGATAGAAGTCAGTAATGTGAAATACAAAGTCAGGAGTGCTAGGAAAATAGATGATGGTACTTTATCTGTAATTTCTTTAATGAAGGTTTGATATGGCTAGTAAAAGAGAACAGATATTAGCAAAAATCAAAACCAATCTTACTGGAACTACAGGAGTAGGAACTCGCATTTATCGAAGCAGAGCCGAGCCAATGACTAGAGAAGAATCACCTTCTCTTGTTGTTGAATTTGTAACAGACGAACCTACTGTTAATAGTGCAACTTATTTAAAATTAGATTGGACATTAAGAGTAAGAATCGTTGTAGTTGTTAGATCACAAACACCTGATACTTCAGCAGATCCTACCGTTGAAAGTTTACATTCCAAAGTTGTTAATGATCCAACTCTAGGAGGACTTTCCATTGATGTTAGACCAGCAACAGTAACCTTTGATGTTATTGAAGCGGATCAACCAGCAGGGATAATATCCTGTGAGTATGAAGTAGATTACAGGAGTAGTTATAACGATTTATCAACATGATTTACAATGTAACTACAACCCTAACAACCCTGATTGTTTATTATGGAGTATGAAATTCCAAATGAGGGCGGTACTTACATACTGAACCCGAAAACTGGCAAACGTAAGCTAGTTCAACAAACTTCACAAGCTGAACCCCCTACAGAGGTAACTACAGATGGCACAACTGACAAGGAAGAGAGTAATTCTTATTGAAGCGGAAAGTTCATATGGAACTGACCCTACTCCAGCAGCAACAGACGTTGTTCTCGTAAGAGATTTAAGTATTACACCACAATCAAGCGATGTGGTCAACAGAGATGTTGTAAGACCTTATTTAGGTGCATCACAACAGCTACTAGCAAATACCAAAGTTGAGTGTACATTCTCGGTGGAACTTGCTGGATCTGGCACAGCCGGAACTGCACCTAGATACGGAAGTGCCTTGAAAGCGTGTGGTTTCAGCGAAACTGTTGTTGCTAATACATCAGTCACTTACGAACCAATCTCAGCAAGTTTTTCATCTGTCACTATCCACTACAACGTAGATGGTGTAAGGCATATTGTTACTGGTTGCAGAGGAACATTTAGTCTCAATGGATCTGTTGGTGAAATTCCTTCAATAGATTTTACTTTTACTGGAATCTATAATGCTCCGACTGATACTGCACTACCTTCTGTTACTTATGGAAATCAGGCAACTCCATTAATATTTAAGAATGGAAATACAACCAGTTTTCAGTTGTTGTCTTACGCTGGTGCGTTGATGAATTTAACAATGGATGTTGGTAATTCTCTTGTATATAGAGAACTTGTTGGTGGTACAAAAGAAGTGTTGCTAACAGATAGGGCAGCTAATGGTTCTGTAACCATAGAAGCTCCAACAATGGCACAGAAAGATTACTTTGCTGCTGCTTTAGTTGATACAACATTAGGCAATTTGACTGTTACTCATGGTACTGCTGCTGGTAATATCTGTGCATTTAGTAGCACAAAGGTTGATATTGGTGATGTTGCTTACGGAGAAGCTGATGGAGTAACTATGTTAGAGATTCCATACACACTTGTACCAAGTTCGGCTAACGATGAAATGAGCTTGGCCTTTACTTAGTAAGTATTGACTACTAAGGTAGAGTAGAAGAGTATATAGCTTAATTTATGGCATTTGTTAGAAAGAAGACCAAGGTTTATCCTTGGCCTGTTGAAATTAAAACTCCTAGTGAAACTAAGATTGGTGAATTTGATACAACAAGTTTTACAGGTAAATTTATACGTTTATCAAGATCAGAACTTGATGGTTTTGAATCAGCGTCAGAATATGAAGCACTTAAAAAAGTGTTAGTTGGTTGGATAGATGTTAATGAAGAAGATGGAACTCCTATTGAGTTTTCAGATAAAATATTAAAAGAATTTGCAGAGGATATAGATTTTGTAGCTGGTGTATTAGATGCGTTTAAAAAATTCTACTCAAATGCACAAGTGGGAAACTAACTGATGCTGCCTCATATTGGGCTTCGGGTGGCAAAGAAGTTATAGATGAAACATTAAAAGACGCTGCTGCGTTTGGTGTAAAAATCGAGGAGCAACCAAAAGAAGAAAAAGATTTTGAGGTATTTGACGAAAATTGGGATATTGTAATGATGTTTTTACGTTGTCAGACACAATGGAACACAACCTTTGGAGGTGTAGTAGGATTAAAATATGAGGTATTATTACTTGATGGAGGACTGTTTGACCTCTATCATGTGAGTAATCGACAAGAAATGCTTGAAGGTTTACAACTAATGGAATCTGTGGCTATGCGTGAATTTACTAAGGAGAAGAAATAGTGGCTAAAGCTATAGATAGAATACAATTAGTTTTAGATCTAAAAGGTTTTTCGGAGATAAGTGGTCTTGGTAAAGATTTTGAAAAATTAAAATCAACAGTAAAAATAGCTGATAAAGATGTAGACGAATTTGTTAATAGTTTAAGACAATTAAGGAAAGAAACTAAACTAAGTAAAAACGCTTTTCAAGGTCAAATTGATGCTTTAAAACGAACTAAAGATAATGTAGCGATTGGTTCTCGTGAATATAAAAAATTAAGTGCAGCTATAAGAGAAACAGAAAAAGATATGAAGAGATTAACTGCTGCTAGTGGCGGTGGTCGTTTTGGCGGTACTTTTGGCAAGATGAGTGTTGGGGCGCAAGCTGCTGGAGGTGCTGCTATAGGTGCTGCTGCATCAAGATTCTTGCCTGCTGGAGCAGCTACAGGTGCGAGTATTGGTGCAATAGCTGGAGGGCCGGCTGGTGCGCTTGCTGGTGCTGCTATAGGAGGAACTGTTGACGCTGTTGCTGGGGCAGCACAATTTGGAGCAGAGTCAGCTTCATATGCAGCAGAAATACAAAAGTTAGAAATCGCTTTAAAAGGTGTTACTAAAAATAATGCTGATTTCGTAAAAGGTCTTAATGTTATTTCTACAACATCAAGAAAATTAAATGTTCCTCTAGCTGCATCTACCAAACAATTCACAACTTTAGCTGCTTCTGTTTTAGGCTCTGGTGGAACTATAGAAGATGCAGAAGAAGTATTTACTGGAGTTTCAAACGCTATTAAAGCAACTGGTGGTAATGCAGAAGATGTACAATCTGCGATCCGAGCCATGTCGCAGATCTTTGGTAAAGGTAAGGTGTCGGCAGAAGAGCTTCAAGGCCAGCTTGGAGAGCGTTTGGCCGGTGCAGTTGTCAAATTTGCAGAAGCTAATAATAGTAGTTTGCAGAAATTACAGAAAGACTTGAGAGATGGAACTGTTGGTTTAGACCAAATAATGAAGTTTGCTCAAAAGTTAAATATTGACTTTGCAGAAACAGCCGAATTAGTAGCTAATTCATCTGCTGATGCAGGCCAGAGATTAAGAACAACAATGGATCGTTTAAAAAATGCTGTTGGTCAAATATTACAACCTATTGGAGCAGAATTTCAAAGAGTTTTTGGAGCTATTGTTGGTGCTATCACAGATGCTATAGAAGCTTTCAATAAATTTATGGGTATTGGTTTAGGAAATGCTATTGCTAAAACTCAAAAAAATATTGAATCTTTACAACAAAGAATTGAAAGTTCAAATGATACGAAAGTTATTAAAAGATTAAATACACAATTAAAAGAAGCACAAAGAAGATTAGCTAACTTACAAGGCGAGCAAGCAGAAGATGAAGAAGGCAAACCTAAAAAAGGTTTAGCTGATCTAGGAGATAGTAATAAATCACCATTAAAATCATTTGCTGAAAGTGCATTTAAGTTTGCAGATCAAGCAGAACAGGCTGTTGTAAAGGCGTTTAAAGGTATGGAAGATGCAATGGTTAAGTTTGTAATGACAGGGAAACTTAACTTTAAAGATCTTGCAAATTCTATAATTTCTGATCTGACAAGGATGCTTGTTAGGGCAGCTATAACCAAACCTTTGTTCGGTTTCTTATTCCCCGGTTTGGCTAATGGAGGTGTTGTTAGTGGTGGTGAAATAGTAGAGAGTGCAAAAGGAAACGTCTTTGCTGGAAACAAAATTGTTCCTTATGCGATGGGAGGAATAATAAACCGCCCAACACTTATGCCTCTTGCCAATGGAGCAGCGTTAGCCGGAGAAGCTGGGCCAGAAGCTATCATGCCGTTGAAGCGTGGTGCTAACGGAAAACTTGGAGTGCAAAGTTCTGGAGGAGTTGGTAACATTGTGGTAAATGTAGACGCTTCTGGTAGTTCTGTTCAAGGTGATAACCAACAATCAGAACAGTTTGGTAGAGCTTTAGCTGGTGCTATACAATCAGAGCTTCTAAAACAACAAAGGCCGGGGGGTTTGTTAAGTTAAATGGCTACTTTTCCAGACATAGAACCTTCTTTTAGCGTTAAAAAAGATCAAGCACCAATAGGCAAAGTAGTGCGTTTTGCTGATGGTTACGAGCATCGTTTAATCTTTGGCATCCCAAATCATCAAAACCCAAGACAATATGATTTGAATTGGAAAAATATTACTGAAGATCAAGCTGATACTATTGACTATTTTTTAAATGAACGTGCTTTTGATAAGGCAAGTTTTGATTATGCCCCACCAAGAGAAGCTTTTACAAAAACAGGAACTTACTCACAATCAAGTACTACGATTACAATAACTATGACGGATCATAGATTGTTTGCAGGGGATTCTCTTGTTGTAGATTTTACTTCTGGCTCTTCTGCTGATGCCACTTATATTGTTTCTTCTATTACTAATGCAAACACTTTTGTTTTAACTGCTGCTAGTGCTGCAACAACAAGTGGTAATGTATCAATCACCAAAACAGGTTCAAGTAAATTTGTTTGTGATAAATGGACTAAGACAATAAACGTGGCTAATCTTGCAGATATTAACGCTACTTTTAGAGAAGTATTTGAGCCAGCATGAGTACTGATCCTGTATTTAGTGATATACAAAAAATAAATCCGTCAGCAATTATTGAGTTGTTTACGCTGACTCTAGATAATACTTTGCATGGAGCAACAACTGTTTATAGATTTCATGCTGGTACAAACTTAAATGCAAACGGAAAAATTGTATGGGCTGGTAATGATTATCTTAGATTTCCTGTACAGGCAACAGGTTTTGCATATCAACGTGGACAATTACCAAGACCTACGTTGACAGTAAGTAATATGGGCTCGCCATCTATCTCTGCAATATTATTAACAGTAAACCAAACGACTGCTGGTAATGATTTAACAGGCGCAAAAGTTGTAAGGATTAGAACAATGGCTAGATTTATAGATGCAGCAAACTTTTCTGGTGCTACAAATCCTTTCGGAACTCCTGATAATACAGCAGAATTTCCACAAGAAATTTATTATATAGATCGTAAAGCAGCAGAAAACAGAGAAGTGGTTTCATGGGAACTCGCAGCAGTTTTTGACCTTGCTGGTATAAGATCGCCAAAACGTCAATGCACTAGATCTATATTTCCTTCTATCGGTACGTTTGCCCAATGAGTTGGAAAGATGCAGCATTGGTTCATGCGAAAGACCAAGATCCTAAAGAAGCTGTTGGACTTTTATTAAATGTAAAAGGTAAAGAAAGATATTACCCTTGTCAGAATTTAGCGATAACAAAACATCAAGAATTTATATTAAATCCAGAAGATTATGTAAAAGCAGATAATTTAGGTGAGATTGTTGGTATTTTTCATTCACATCCAATAACACCGCCAACACCAAGTCAAGCTGATCGAATAAGTTGTGAACACAGTAATTTACCTTGGTATATTGTTAATCCAAAAACAGAACAATGGGCTGAGTTAAAACCAGAGGGATATGAACCAGAACTTTGTGGAAGACCTTGGGTTTGGGGTGTTACTGATTGTTGGTCATTAGTTAGAGATTGGTATAAACAAGAAAAAAATATAGAATTAATAGATTACGAAAGATCTATAACACCACAAGAATTTTTAGAAAATCCATTATTTGAGAAATATGCAGAAAATACAGGATTTAAAGAACTTGGTAATGATGAACCTCCAGAAGTAGGAGATGTATTATTAATGTCAATAATGCACCCAAGTTTAAATCATGTAGCTATTTTTCTTGGAGATATGGTTTTACATCATTTAGCAGATAGACTGTCTTGTAAAGAGCCATATTCTGAATGGTTGCTTAAATGTACTGGAAAGAGGTATCGTTATGCTTCGCAAAGTTAAAATGTATGGAGAACTTGCAGAGTTTGTAGGTCATAAAGAATTAGAAGCTGTTGTAAAAAACCCTGCTGAAGCTGTAAGGTTTCTTGTTACAAACTTTCCAAAGTTAGAATCATATATGGCAAATAAATATTATCAAGTATTAGTAGGTAAAGAAGATGTAGATAAGGAAGACTTGCATAATCCTATAGGACAAGATGATATACATATTGTTCCTGTTATTAGCGGTGCTGGTGGTAACAGTCCATTTGGAAGGATTTTGCTTGGGGCAGCATTAATTGGAGCTAGTTTCTTATTCCCCGGTGCTGGAATGTTTGGAACTGTTGGATTGGGAGGTACAGGAGTTGCTGGTGCTGCATATTCTGGTTTAGCTGTTTCTGGAGGAATAATGACAGGAATAGGTACTGCTCTTAGTGCTGTAGGTGCTGGTTTAGTTTTAAGTGGAGTTTCTGAAATGTTATTTCCTTTGCCAAAACCTGATATGCCAGAAGATGATCCAAGAATATCTTTTAGTTTTTCTGGGGTGCAAAATACATCGAGAGCCGGGACTGCACATCCAATTGTATATGGAGAAGTTGTAACTGGATCTGTTGTGATTTCGGCTGGTATTGATACGGATCAGGTACAAGCATGATAAAGAAAATTATTAAAGGTAGCGGTGGCGCACCGCCTTCCCCTCCTACTCCATATCGTGCGCCTGATACTTTAAACAGTAGACAGTTTGCAACTATTCAAGATCTTATATCAGAAGGTGAGATTGAAGGTTTTGCTAGTGCCTCAAAAGAAGGACTCACAAAAGGAACTACAGCTTATAACAACGCAGCATTAAAAGATGTATTTTTAAACGAAACTCCAATACTGAAATCTACTGCTAATTCTGCTAGTCCAGCAGATGCAGATTTTAACTTTCAAAACGTAGGATTTACTCCTAGATTTGGTACTTCAAACCAAACTGCAATATCAGGAATTGTTAGTAGTGAATCAACTACAGGGGTAGGAGTTACAGTATCAGCTTCCTCGGCTGTTACTAGACAGATAACAAATACAAGTGTTGATGCTATTAAAGTTACGATTACATTTCCTCAGTTACAAAAAGCAGAAGATAATGGTGATTTGGTCGGTTCTTCTGTTTCTTTAAAAATACAGGTTCAATATAATTCTGGTGGTTATTCAGATGTTATCTCAGATACAATTACAGGTAGAACGGCTGATGCTTATCAAAAAGAATATAGAGTCAATGTAACAGGAGCTTTTCCTGTTGATATAAGAGTTGTAAGAGTAACAGCAGATAGTACATCTTCAAATCTTATAGATGCTTTTACTTGGACAAGTTTTGGAGAAATAGTTGATAATGCCTCAACATATCCTAATAGTGCATACACAAACTTAAGACTAGATTCTGAACAATTTAGCTCTATACCAAAAAGAGCATTTCGTATTCGTGGAGTAAAGGTAAGGATTCCCGGTGTTGGTGCTAGTGGTTCTGGTACTCCAAGTATTGATAATGCTACAGGTAGAATCGTATATCCATCTAACTATATATTTAACGGAACAATGGGTGCTGCGGTTTGGTGTAGTTGCCCTTCAATGATACTTTTAGATTTGCTTACAACTGAAAGATATGGGTTTGGTACACATATTGTAGATGCAAATCTTGACCTTTTTAGTTTTGTAGCTGCTAGTAAATATGCAAACGAATTAGTTTCTGATGGTTCTGGAGGACAAGAAGCAAGATTTAGTTGCAATGTAAATATTCAATCATCAAAAGAAGCTTTTGATTTAATAAAAGACTTGGCAACTGTTATGAGGTGTATTGCTATTTGGTCTGCTGGCTCAATAACAATTTCTCAAGATAAACCAACAGATCCTAGTTATTTATTTAGCTTGGCAAACGTAACATCAGAAGGATTTAATTACACAGGTTCAAGTTTAAAACAAAGACATTCTGTTGTAAGTGTTAGCTATTTTAATATGGATAGCAGAGAAGTAGATTTTGAAATCGTAGAAGACTCTACTGCTCAATCTAAGATTGGCACAGTTATTAAGCAAGTAAAAGCATTTGCCTGTACTTCTCGTGGTCAAGCTCAGAGATTAGGCAAGGCAATATTATTTAGTGAGCAACAAGAGTCTGAGGTTATAAGTTTTTCTACTTCAATGGATGCTGGAGCTATAGTTAGGCCGGGTTCTGTTATAACTGTCAACGATCCTGTTCGTGGTGGAGATAGAAGATCAGGTAGAGTAGCTGCTGCAACTACAACTCAGATAACAGTAGATGACGATCAAGGTTTAGACACTTTTGGCGGTAGTAATCAAAAGATAAGCGTGATAATGCCTGACGGTAAAGTAGAAACAAAAACTGTTACAGGTATATCAGGACTTGTCGTTACTCTTAGTTCTGCATTATCAACCACACCAAATGTTAATACGATTTGGTTATTAGAAAGTGATACTTTAGTCGGGCAAACTTTTAGAGTGATAACAGTAGAAGAACAAGATGGTATTAATTATTCGATTACAGCACTAACTTATGTTGCTGGTAAATATGCAAATATAGAATCTGGAATTAGTTTGCCAGCTAGAAATATATCATTATTAAATCAACCTAAAAACCCTCCAAGTAACTTATCAGCTTCAGAACGTGTAGTAGTTGTTAATGCTCTTGCTTTAACCAAATTAATTTTAACTTGGGTTGGAGTTACAGGTGTCAGCCAATATCTTGTTCAATATAGATTTAACAATACAAACTGGGTAAATCAAATCGTATTTAGAACCGATATTGAATTATTAAATACTGAAGCTGGAGTTTATGAGTTTAAAGTTTTTTCTTATAACGCAGCATTAAAATTATCTTCTACTTCTTCAGATTTAACTTTTAATGCACAAGGTAAAACAACTCCTCCTTCTAATGTTGTAAATCTAACGATGGAACCAGTTACTAATAAATTAGTCCGATTAAGGTGGAATCGTTCAACTGATGCTGACGTTATTCATGGAGGTAGAGTTTATGTAAGGCATAGCAACATAACTGATGGTAGCGGTACGTTTCAAAATGCTGTTGATCTTATTACTGCACTTGCAGGGAATACTACAGACGCAGTTGTACCAGCTTTAGAAGGAGAATATATTTTAAAATTTCAAGATGATGGCGGTAGATTTTCTGAAGGTGAGACAAGTATCATCATGGATCTTCCTGATCTTATTGATGCTCAAACAGTATTAACACAAAGAGAAGATTTATTAGGTACACCTTTTAGCGGAACTAAATCTAATACAACATTTAGTAGTTCTACTAGTGCTTTGCAACTTACAAATCCAGCTTCCAATTCAACAGGAACTTATGAATTTGCTTCTGTTGTTGATTTAGGTGCTGTTTTTTCTTTAAATTTAAAAAGAACACTAAGATCAGTAGGATTTAATATTGGATCTGATATAGAAACATTAATTCCAAGTGGATCTTTTTGGGATAATTATGCAGTTGATAATAACTTTGATGGAGCAGCAGCAGATGAAGCTAATACACAAATACAGGTAGCAACATCAGAAGCAGCATCAGGATCTTTTGGAGACTTTAATAATTTTGCAAATGGAACATTTAAAGGTAGAAGGTTTAAGTTTAAATTAATTTTAGAAACTACTAATGTTGCACAAAATATGAACGTACAACAGGCAGGGTTTTTAGCTGAATTTGAATCAAGAACTGAGCAAAGTTATCAAACAGGTGGTAGTACTTCTACAGCACCTCAATCTTCTGGAACATCATCCTCTGGCAAAAACATTGTTTTTGGAAAGCCGTTTTTTGTAGGGACTTCTTCTACTCAAGGAGGAGCTAATGCGTTTCTACCTTCTGTTGGAATCACTATCCAAGATGCTCAAGCTGGTGATTTCTTTACGATTACTAACGTTTCTGGAACACAATTTACATTAACTATTAAAAATGGTTCAAGTTTTGTTGATAGAACTTTCACATTTTCTGCGGTAGGATATGGTAAAGGTGGCTAACATGGAGAAAACTTTTTAAATGAGCCAAGTTGCAGACTACAATATAGCCAATGCCTCTGGAGCTTCTGTAAGAAGTGACATGAACGCTGTTTTTGATGCAATAAAGACTCTTAATAGTGGTGGTTCTGATCCAACAAATCCAGAAGCATTTATGCCATATGTTGATACTGGTGATAGTAATAATTTTAAGATTAGAAATGCAGCTAATAATGGTTTTACAACTGTAGGTTCTGTTGACTCGCCTAACTTAGGTTTGTTACCTGTAGCTGGTGGAACGATGACAGGTCAGCTTTTGGCTGATGATGCTTCTGGAGCAAGCAGTCCGGCCTTAAGTTTTGACGGAGATACCGATACAGGAATTTATAGATCAGCAGCCAATACTATGGGTTTTTCTACTGCTGGTACGCAAAGAGTTGAGATAAGTAATGCTGGCTTAGATATGTTAAACGCATTGCCAATCAGGTTTCAAGATTCTAGTGGTTCTCCTTTTGTATCTCTTCAATCACCATCTTCTTTATCTGGAAACGTAGCATTAACACTTCCATCTTCTATAACAAATGGTGGATTTTTACAGACTGATGCATCAGGTAATTTAAGTTTTCAAATTGTAGCTGGAGTCCCAACCAGTTCTGTATTCTGCATAGCAGTAGCAACTATACCAACAGGATATTTAGAATGTGATGGTTCTGCTGTTAGTAGATCAACATACTCTGCTTTATTTGCAATCATTGGAACAAACTACGGTACTGGAGATGGCAGTAGTACATTTAACATTCCTGATCTCAGGGGCGAATTTGTTAGGGGTGCTGATAGAGGTAGAGGTATTGATAGTGGAAGAAACGTGGCAAGTTCTCAAGGTAGTGCAAACTTAAGTCACGGTCACTCTGTTGGTGCGTCTGTAAATGATTCGGGTCACGTTCACGCAACTACTTTTGACAATAAAAAGTATTTTCCGGGTGGTGGATCAACTTCAGTTAGTTATGGTGGTGCTGGTGGATACCCTGCTGATACATTTTCAATGAGTTCAGCTAATACAGGAATAAGTGTAAGTATTTCTCAAAATAATGCTGGTGGTGGTGAAGCTAGACCTCGTAACATAGCGATGGTGTACATTATTAAAATTTAATTATGGCAATACTTCCGGGTACTTATAACATAACAATGCAAAGAAGAGCAGATTTTTCTTTGCAACTTGTTTTTAAAGATGGAGATGGTAATGCAATAAATTTAACTGGATATACTGTTTATGCTCAATGTTGGGATAGCGGTAGAAATATAAAATATGGTGACTTTGCAATTACTTACACCAATAGAGTTACAGGTACAATTGACATTGCTTTAACTGATGTACAGACTGCAACATTTGAAACTGATACTCTTGCATATGATGTTTTGCTAGAAAACACAAGTGGACTGCGAGAGTACTACCTTGAAGGTGTTATAACTATGTCAGAGGGTTATACAACACCATGACTTCCGTTAACATTACAACTACTAAAAACACAGTTACAGTTAATGAGGGAGATGCAACTGTTGTTACAATCGCAACCCAAGGGTCACAAGGCCCCGGTTTTGATCTCGCACTAGATCATACTGGAAAAGTAAATGATTCAATCATGTACTATGACGGTACTTCTGGTAAAGTGAAATTAGATTCAACTACTACCAAACTAACACTCGTTGACGGAGGAAACTTCTAGTGGCTAACACAGTAAGAATAAAAAGATCCACAGGATCATCAGCACCAACAACACTAGCAAATGCTGAGTTAGCATTTAGTGAAGGTAATGAAGTTCTATATATAGGAAAAGGAACAGGAGGTTCTGGAGGTTCTGCTACAACCATCAATGCTATCGGTGGTAAGGGTAAGTTCTTTGATACAGATACAACAAGAACCACCAATCATGTTTTGGCTGGTGCTGCTTCTGGAAGTGCTGCTGCACCTACGTTCAGGGCATTAGTAAGCGATGATATACCTTCATTAGCACACACCAAGATAAGTGATTTTGATACAGGTGTAAGAGTAAATACTTTGAATCAAATGGCTGTTCCTACAGGTTCAGTTTCATTTAATTCGCAGAATATAACAAACTTAGCTGATCCAGTTAATACACAAGATGCAGCAACAAAAGGTTTTGTTGAAGCTACATCACAAGGACTTGATGTTAAAGACTCATGCGTAGCAGCAACAACAGCCAACATAACAATATCAACTGCTCTTAATAATGGAGACACGCTAGATGGTGTCAGCCTTTCAACAAATGATCGTGTTCTTGTAAAAGATCAATCTACTGCTTCTCAAAATGGTATTTATGTAGTCGGGTCTACTCCAGCAAGGGCAGCAGATTTAGCTGCTGGGTCTAATGCTGCTGGTTTCTTTACCTTTGTAGAAAAAGGAACAGTAAACGAAGACAACGGTTTTGTTTGTACATCAGACTCAGGTTCAGCCGTTGTAGGAACTAACAACTTAACGATTGCACAGTTCTCTGGTGCTGGTCAGATTACAGCAGCAGATGGTTTGCAGAAGTCAGGAAATACATTATCAGTTGATCTTAAATCTAACGGTGGACTTGTAATTGAGTCTACAGAAATAGCACTAGATCTTGGTGCTAGTTCTATTACAGGAACACTTGCAATATCTGACGGTGGAACAGGAGCGACTTCTGCTTCTAACGCAAGAACATCTCTCGGACTTGTTATCGGTACTGATGTTGAACCTCATAGCGATAAGCTAACAGAACTTGCAACGATGAACCAGACAACAGCTAACTCTTTAGCTGACTTGTCAGACACCGAAGTACAAATTTTAGATGGAGCAACAGTAACAACAACTGAGCTTAATATTTTAGATGGCGGTACATCAGCAACATCTACAACTCTTGCAGCAGCAGATCGTATGGTAATAAATGATGCTGGCACAATGGTTCAAGTTGCTTTATCTGATCTTGTCACATTCCTTGAGAACGGAAGTGTTTCTGGTTTTGATATAGACGGAGGAACATACTAAAATTAACCATTAGGAGGGTCGGTCAATGGCAAATGTTGTTAAGTTAAAAAGAGGAAGTGGAAGCGACCCAAGTGCTTCCGACATGGTGGTCGGTGAACCAGTTATAAGAACCGATACGGCAGAGTTATTTTTTAAGAAAGATGATGGTTCAGTAGCAAAAGTATCAGGAGGAGGCGGTGGCCCTGATTTTAAATATTTAGAGTTACGCAATGCAGCTAATAATGGTGCAGCATCTTATCCTAATGCAGACTTTACTCTTGTTACATCAGGAACTACCAATGCAATAACACCAGCAGCAGCTAATACATTATTAGTTAGTGTTAACGGTGTAATCCAAAAACCAAATACAGGAACATCTACACCTTCTTCTGGTTTTGCATTAAGTGGATCTACTATAAAATTTGGAGGTAACATCTCTGCTGCGCCAGATTTTATTCTTTATCAAGAATCAGGTGGTATTGGAGAACCAAGTGATGAAACTGTTAGTGAGGATAAGCTTAAGGTAAGTAATAGTCCTGTAAACGGATATTTTCTTTCTGCACAATCTGGGAACACAGGAGGACTTACATGGGCTGCACCTGTAGCGACATCTTGTACTGGTAATTCTGCGACTGCAACAGCACTTGCAACAGCTAGAGCTATAAATGGTGTTAACTTTGATGGTACGGCTGCGATAACTGTAACGGCTGCTGCTGGTACGCTATCTGGGAACACGCTGAATAGTTCTGTTGTAACCAGTTCTCTTACCTCTCTAGGAGACTTGGCAGGGCTTACTGTAGATGGTGATGCAACTTTAACAGGAGCAAACTATAACGTCTTATGGGATAAGTCAGATAATGCTCTTGAGTTTGCTGATAATGCCATAGCAAAATTTGGAACAGATGGTGATTTAGCTGTTTATTACAACAGTACAAGTGATAGATCAATAATTGCTAGTAATGGTGCAAGATTAGATCTACGTTCAGATGCAGTTCACATCACATCATATGATGTTGGTGAAACAATGGCTACGTTTACCGACAACGGAGCCGTAGAGCTATATTACGACAACGCAACTAAAATAGGCACTACATCCTATGGAATTAATATTATAGGTAATGCTAGATGGGGAGATGATAGAAAAGCAACTTTTGGAAATGATGGAACTGACCTCCAAATTTACCATGATGGAACGAATAGTTATGTAAAAAACAATACAGGAGTTCTTTATTTACAAGGTGATAATATTCGTTTTTTAAATGATGCTGGTAATCAAAATATAATTAAAGCTTTTGGTGGGGGGGCAGTAGAATTAAATTACGCTGGTGTTAAAAAGCTTGAGACAGTTACAGGTGGAGCTACGATCACAGGAGTTTGTACAGCAACTTCTTTTGCAGGGGATGGATCAA
>Ga0208157_1000475_pt1 | contig 21809 bp, 22 predicted proteins | sample 5_EtaG_FD_184077 | JGI IMG/M metagenome (GOLD analysis project Ga0208157, IMG submission 184077) | Marine viral communities from the Subarctic Pacific Ocean - 5_ETSP_OMZ_AT15132 metaG (SPAdes) (version 2) | ecosystem: Environmental > Aquatic > Marine > Oceanic | place: Pacific Ocean | collected...
TGAGTGTAGTGATTTATGGATGTCTGATGTAGGTAAGCTAGAAAAAATTGAATGTTTACTACACAGAGTGATGAAGTTTGTACCTCAGATGGATGATGAAGGCAGACCAAAGTATTATGCAGACTATGTGCTTGAAGAACTTGACAATGATAAATAAAACATATACAACTAACTATCAGTTGACATTTAACAAACAGAAGGAGATATGATATGCCGTTTGATTTTCCAATGCAGGACATGATTCCTGAAAACCTAGACTTCACTGTAGCGTTTGAACCTACAAAGGTGAAGGACAAAAAGTATGTAATCAATGGTGACACTGGTGAATACATCGGTGTCGTAGGTGACACATTCAACTGTGCATCACACACAGAGTTCTTTGAGGGTGTCCATGACACTGTGACTGAGAACTTGGGTGCGGCTCAGTGTGAAGACATGAACATGAAGTGGCGTAGTGCTAGGCAGAACGCATGGGCTATGCTTGACATGACCCTGCCTAATGTGACTGCTCGTATTGAGACAGACAAGCATACCACAACTATTGCACAGCGTATCATTGCTTTGCATGGGATTGACGGTAGCTGTTCTAACCAGACATTCTTCGGTGCTATAGATTTCTTCTGCACTAATGGAATGATACGTGGTGAGCATGACAAGGTACGCAGAAAGAACACTGCTAACTTTACAATGGACAGGTTCATTCGTGACCTACGTGAATCTACACAGTCGTTCTATGCACAGTCAGAGCGTCTACAGGGCTGGGCTAACAAGCCTCTGTACCGGGGTGATGTCAAGTCTATGCTTGATACCCTGCTGAAGTCTGACCGCATGGCAGAGAAGATGTTTGGGTTATACAATCAAGAGGCGAGTGTGCGTGGGCAGAATGTCTGGTCATTGTACTCTGCCTTTACCAACTATGCCAGCTATGCTGATGAGCGTAATGGTTTCAACCTACGTAACACTGGCAAGGATACAGGTGCTGTGTCCATGTTCCAACGTGAGAGCAAGGTGTCACAGTGGATTGAAAGCAAGCCATTCAAGGAGTTGATTGCAGCATGATACAACCAACTAAAGTATCTTCTGAGGAGCGTGAGGCACTTGGCCTTGCGCTTAGAAGGGGGGACATTAGAAGTGACGGATATATATTCAGGAGATACTACAAAGATAAACATTCCAATGTAAGAGAGATGTGGATGTCCCCTGAATACTATGAAAAAGAAAAAGTTGTAAAGCGTGAGATATCATCTCGAATATACAAATACAATTATGCGTTGCTTACCAGATACAAAACTATGAAGGGATGCTCTGAGTGTGGTTACAAAGAAAACGCATCAGCGTTACAGTTTGACCACATACATCCTAAAGATAAATACAAAGAGGTCAGCGCAATGTATACATATAGTTTGGCTTCTATCAAAAAAGAGTTAGCAAAGTGTCGTATTTTGTGTGCTAATTGCCACGCTATTCACACGCAACAACAAAGAAAGGATGGGATATTTGACAATGAAAACAGTTGAAGATTTAGTATTGACATACTATTCTTCCAACGATTTCAGTATGTTGAGAGGTAAGTCTAAGAAAGACTATCAATACTTTCTCAACGTGCTGGTCGGTGAGTTTGGCAATGAGTTGTACAACGAAGTGACAAGCAAGCAAGCCAAACACGCATACGAAGAATGGGTGAAGCGTGGCATCACGTTTGCCAATCATGTGTGTACTGTATCATCACTTGTATACAGGTACGCAATGGAGATGGAGTATGCTACTGTCAATCCGTTTGCTAACATCAAGCGTAAATCACCTAAACAACGAAAGGTTGTATGGACAGAGGATGACATACAGAAGTTCCTGTCATTCTGTTATGGTGACTTTGCCTATCGTAACATTGGAATGATAGTTCACATGGCATACGAGTGGTGTCAGCGTTTGGGTGACATGCGATTACTTACATGGGATGTTGTAGACTTGGACAAGCAGAAGCTGTATCTTGAACAGTCAAAGCGTAGGGCAGAGGTAACACTGCCTATCAGTGATGACCTTACAGAGATGCTGGTACAACAGAAAGATGACTTTGGCTTTCAACAGTACGTTGCTCCTCGTCCACGCCCCTCTGGTGGCGTTTATCATCCGTACAGTATAGATAGACTGTCCAAAGCAGGTCGGCAAGTGATGAGGCTTGCAGGGCTGTCTGAGGAGATACGGTTGATGGACTTACGTAGGACAGGTACAACTGAAATGGTAGAAGCAGGTGTCGGTATGGCACAAATCATGTCGGTTACAGGACATAGTAACCCACAGTCTGTTAAACCGTACATGAAAAATACTTTTGCTAGTGCAGATTACGCATTGACAGCACGTGAAATGCATGATATAAGCACATACAAGTGCCGACAAGGAGAGTGATACATGTATAATAATATATTAAACACTATAAGTGATATAGATATACCTAATGGACATACAAAAAGAATGAATTGTCCAGAGTGTAATGGCTATAAAACATTTACAGTGACTAATAACATGGGTTCTCTTGTATGGAACTGTTACAAGGCATCCTGTAACGTATCAGGCGGCAAGAAGGTACACCTGACTGCTGATGACATACGTAATACAATAAAGGATGTCGAGCGATTCGCAGAGGACAAGTTCGAGTTACCGCCATACGTGGTGACTAATCACACAAACGTATACATTGATAGGTTTTGTGCGACTTGGGGCTTGGACATGGAAGGGCATGGCCTGATGTACGATGTGAAGGAAGACAGGATTGTATTCCCTGTCATACACAACGGCAAGATGGTTGATGCTACAGGTCGTTCTGTAATGAAACGCTTACCTAAATGGAAGCGATATGGAAATAGTGGCTTGCCTTATACCTTCGGGTGTGGTAAAGTCGCTGTAGTTGTTGAGGACTGTGTGAGTGCAGCCATAGTGGGCAATGATGTATTGTGTGGGGTTGCTGTGTTGGGTACGTCATTATCTTCCAGCCACAGGCAGTATCTTTCACAGTTCTCAACGGCAGTCATAGCACTAGACCCCGATGCACTGCCCAAGACATTATCAATGGCGAAGGAACTCAGAGGATATGTGGATGATGTCCGTGTCCTTCGCTTGACAGACGATTTGAAATACCGTAGAGAAGAAGATATCGAACAACTAACCCACATAGGAGATACAGCATGGAATTAGCATTAGTACGTAGCCTTATGGACAAGTCGTTCTACGATGACCATCGTGGTTCTAAATGTCCAGACCGCCTGTTCAGTAAGGATGTACGTAAGATTAAACAGGCTATTGATAAAGCAATGGATAGGTATGAACGTACCGTCAATCCAGATGAGATTGAAGCACTGTTCATGTCAGACAATCCAACGCTGACTACAGCACAGAAGCAAGCCTATGCATCTCTGTTTGCGTCTATCAAGAAGGAAGACCCAATGGGTGGTGACGTAGCACAAGAGGTGCTGTCCAAACTATTCCAGCAGGTAGTAGGTGAGGACGTAGCTAACATTGGCTTTGATATGGTCAATGGTGATGCGGCTACTCTTGAGAAGCTACGCAACCTGCTTGAGCGTTATGGTGATGACTTCATTCCTAATCTTAACATTGAGTGGGATGACATCAGTATTGAAACACTCATGGCTAAAGCTGAGTTGGAAGCACGTTGGACATTCAACATACCTAGCATAACACGTAAGGTAGAGGGCGTCAGTGGTGGTCAGCTTATTGAAGTAGGCGCAAGACCAAACACTGGTAAGACATCCTTTCATGCCAGCTTGATTGCTGCACCGGGTGGGTTTGCCCACCAAGGCGCACGATGCATTGTGTTGTGTAACGAAGAGCCTACTCATCGTGTTGGTGCTAGGTATCTGACTGCCGCCTGTGGCATGACAGCCCGTGAGATACGTGATGATATGTCAAAGGCACAAGCTATGTACAAACCTGTGATGGACAACATCAAGATTAAAGAAGCAGGTGGACGTGACATGGCATGGGTAGAGTCCGTATGCAAGTCATACAAGCCAGACATACTTGTGCTAGACATGGGTGACAAGTTCTCTGTTGAGGGTTCATTTGCCCGACAGGACGAGGCACTAAAAGCATGTGCTATGTATGCAAGGCAGATTGCCAAGACGTATGACTGTGCTGTATTCTATATGTCACAGTTGTCTGCTGAGGCAGAAGGTCGCACCACACTGAACCAATCCATGATGGAAGGCTCACGTACAGGTAAGGCAGCAGAGGCTGACCTGATGCTATTGATTGGTAAGTCACCGTCTGTAGAGGGGCAGGAAGAAGACAGCCCCATACGACATGTCAATGTTGTAAAGAACAAGTTGAACGGTTGGCATGGGCAACTGCACGTAGAGTTAAACTATCAGACAGCGAGGTACGAAGGATGAAGGTAACATTAGACGTAGAGAACACCGTCACCAAGCGTGATGGTAAGATACACATGGACCCATTTGAGCAGGAGAATACTCTGGTCATGGTGGGTGTATTAACAGACCAAGATTTCGAGGCGCATTTCCCATTTGACCATCAAGACATGGAGAAATTCTCCCATGTTCCTGAACAGCAGGTTGCGTTATCCACTCGTTACCATGAGCGTGTGCAATGGTTCTTGGACAATGCTACTGTGCTTATTATGCATAATGCAGCGCATGACTTGCTGTGGTTGTGGGAGTCAGGCTTCACGTATGATGGCCCTGTGTTTGACACGATGCTTGCTGAGTATGTACTACAGCGTGGTATCAAAGAGCCACTGTCTCTTGAGGCTTGTGCAGAACGCTATGAGTTGGACACAAAGAAGCAGGACACACTCAAAGAATACTTTGCTAAGGGTTACTCAACACGTGATATACCTTACAATGAGTTGACTGAGTATCTGTCTGCTGACCTACATGCTACGCAGCAACTGTCTGACAAGCTGATGTACAGGCTCAATACACCTGCTGATTCAGGGCTGATGACTACTGTACAGCTTACTAATGAGGTGGCTGTGTCTCTGTCTCGCATGTATCAGAACGGCTTTACTATTGACCGCAAGGCATTGGAAGATGTGCGTACTGAATACGAACAGGAGCGTGATACACTGAAGCGTGAGTTGCAGTTAATGGTAAAGGAACTGATGGGTGACACACCTATCAATCTAAATAGTCCAGAGCAACTGTCATGGGTTATATACAGTCGCAAGGTGCTGGACAAAGAGTATTGGGGCAATGCTGTTGACCCATATATGGATGAGGCAGACTTCCGTAGCCTAGTAAACGCTGGTACGGAACGTCTATACAAAACTAAAGCGACACAGTGTGGCGTATGCAAAGGCACTGGTCAGGTAAGAAAGGTAAAGAAAGATGGAACACTTTTTGCACGACACAACCGTTGCACGTCATGTATGGGGAATGGGTATACTCTTTCTCCTCTACCTGCTGTTTCGGGGTTGAAGTTTAAAGCACCGTCACCTAAATGGATGAGTGCTAATGGGTTTACTACTAGCAAAGACAAGCTACAGTTTCTTGAGGGCAAGGCACGTACTGCCAAGCGTGATACTGCTGTAGAGTTCTTGTCTAAGGTACGTAGACTATCTGCTGTGGAGACATACCTATCATCGTTTGTTGAAGGTATTCAGACACACACAAAGGCTGACGGTAAGTTGCATGTCCGTCTGCTGCAGCATCGCACTGCCACTGGCAGATTTTCTGGTGCTAATCCTAACATGCAAAACATGCCACGTGGTGGTACATTCCCTGTGAAGAAGGTGTTTGTATCCCGGTGGGATGGTGGTAAAATCATGGAAGCAGACTTTGCACAGCTAGAATTTCGTGCGGCTGCATTCCTATCACAAGATGGAGTAGCAATTGAAGAAGTTTCAACTGGGTTTGATGTTCACTCATATACGAGTAAAGTTATTTCTGATGCTGGTCAACCTACGAATCGCCAAGAAGCGAAGGCTCACACCTTTGCGCCCCTTTACGGGGCAACGGGGTTCGGACGCACACCTGCCGAAGCAAAATACTACGAACACTTTACGGAAAAGTACGAAGGAATTGGGTTTTGGCATACCAGATTGGCTAAAGAAGCTATGAACACACGTAAGATTACTACACCGTCAGGCAGAGAGTTTGCTTTTCCTGATGTAGTACGTAATGCACGTGGTCGTGTATCCAACTTTACACAGATAAAGAACTATCCTGTGCAGTCATTTGCTACAGCAGACATTGTGCCTGTGGCATTATTACACATAGAAAAGTTGCTATCGCACATGAAATCATGTATAGTAAATACAGTGCATGATAGTATTGTCATTGATGTACATCCAGATGAAGAAAGGAGTGTTATTGAAGTCATCAATGAAACAAACAGAGTTTTACCAGAACTCATCCAATTACGGTGGGGATGCGTATTTAATGTACCACTGTTATTAGAAGCAAAAATTGGTGATAATTGGCTTGACACGAAAGACATAAGCTGATATAACTATCGAACTTTCAAAATAACTTCACGGAAAGGAGTAATTACATGACAACACAAATCACTACTATTGATACCGCTAACTACGCTGAGATGGCTAAAGCTATGGGTATTGCAGCAGAGGGCGGTAGCGCAAAAGAGAAGTCAAGCACACTCGCTCGTCTTCGTATCAATCATTCACCTATCTTAGGTAATGACCGTATCCTTGTTAAAGGGGGTACATACAAATTGGATATCCCTGATGGGCCTACTTACTATGCTACATCAGTAACCTTACGCCCATACTTGCAACGCTTTATGTACAAGCGTTTTATTAAGGGTTCAGGTGATAAGCCAAACCGCTACGTTAAGACTGTGATGGCAGATAACCTTAATATTGACCTGAAAGATAACGATGGGGGCTTCAATTGTGGTAAGCCAGCAGGTTATATTCAGGACTTTAAGTCACTGCCTGAGAAGACACAGGAACTCATCAAGCAGATTAAACGTGTACGAGTAATGCTTGGAACGGTAGAACTGCATGATGCAGTAGACGAGAACGGTAAAGCGGTGGATGTAGCCGATACTGCTTTCATCTGGGAGATTGAGAACCGTGATGCATTTAAAGATGTAGGCACTGTGTTCAACAAGTTGAGCAAGATGAAGCGTCTGCCAGTGCAGCATAGCATCACTGGTAATACGGAAGAACGCAAGCTACCTAACGGTAATAGCTTTTATCTTCCTGTTGTATCTCTTGACCTGACTAAGACACTTGAACTTAGTGACGTTGAACAAACTAACTTTGGTGACTTTATGTCATGGGTACAGAACTACAACGAGTACATCATCAACTCATGGTCAGAGAAAGCCATGCAAGAGGGTGAGGATATCGAGGGTGTTGACGATATCGTTGACATCGAATTTGAAGACGATGAGGTTGCGTGATGAACCATCCTGCTGAGTTGGCGTTGCATCAGTACATGGAGAAAGCTGCCAATGGCAACACTACCATGTCACCTGATACTATCAAGCAAGTAGCGCAAGATATATCAGACGCACTGCAACGTCAGTTTGGTGGGGGTAACAAGCGAGATGGGTTTCGCCTACGCATGTCTAATGTAGGCAGACCCTCTTGCCAACTCTGGTTTGAACGTAACAAGCCAGAGACTGCGTTACCTAAGCCAACAACATTTGTAATGAACATGATGCTTGGAGACATCGTTGAAGCTGTCTTTAAGGGGCTACTGAAAGAAGCCGGTGTGCAATATGAAGACTCTGATACGGTTACTCTCAAGACAAACAATGCGTCCATCAATGGTACATATGACATTGTTATTGACGGTGCAGTTGACGATGTTAAGTCAGCTTCTAACTGGTCATACATCCACAAGTTTGATTCGTTTGATACTTTAAGAGATGGTGATGGCTTTGGTTATGTAGGTCAGCTTGCTGGCTACGCCAAGGCATCTGGTAAACGAGCAGGTGGATGGTGGGTAGTCAACAAAGCCAACGGAGACTTTAAGTATGTACCAGCTACAGGATTAGATGTAGACGCAGAGATACAAAAGATTGAATCAAACATAGATAGTGCTATGAGTGATGAGTTGGTAAGATGCTTTGAACCTGAGAAAGAAACCTTTAACGGCAAAGAAACAGGAAACCTTGTACTGAATAAGGGATGCACATTTTGCTCATACAAACACACGTGTTGGCCTAAGATGGTAGAACTACCTGCAGTGAAGTCAAAGGCAAAAGACCCTAAGATAGTATCTTACATTCAACTATCGGAAGAATACAATGCCGCCTAACTTTAAACAGTTTAAAGCAGCACGAAAGTATGGATATCGTAGTGGACTTGAACTCAAGATTGCAGAATCACTTAAAGAGTTAAAGGTTAAATATGATTACGAGTGTATCAAGATAGAATGGGAAGACCTTGCCTATCGTACATACACACCAGACTTCGTGCTGTTTAATGGCATCATAATTGAAACTAAGGGCATGTTTACTGCTGCTGACAGACGTAAACACCTTGCAATCAAGAAGCAGCACCCTAAGTTAGACATACGGTTTGTGTTTGAAAATAGCAGACGTAAGCTACGTAAGGGTGCTAAGTCCTCATATGCTGAGTGGTGCATCAAGTATGGATTTAGGTACTATGACCGCATCATTCCAGAGGATTGGCTGAAAGAAAAGGGCAAGAACAAACATCCTAAGTTTATTAAGTTTACGGGAACTAAAGTAAAGAGGAGCAGATAGCATGGACGAAAATGAAATGAAGATGAGGTCTGAAGACTTCCTAATAAGAGTAAGACCATTTAAAGATACAGATGGGTCATGGAATGGTGACATAGATTTATCTATTATCACACAACCTGCTAACGATTTACCTGACGAAGATTACAATCAGATTATGCACTTCTGTAAGATGATGGCATCAACTGTGCCTCTCATGGAACGAGATGAAGAACTAAGAGATATGGTACATAATTTTGTCATAGAACATGTTGACAAAGAGTACATTATTGAGGTAGACTCAAGGTCACGTGTTATTGATAGAGAAGATAACGTAGTTACGATTGACTTTGGAACTAAGACAAAAGGGAGTGCATAATGACAAGCTACAAGAATATCATGGAAAAGATTGAGCGAGATGCAAAGGAAGCATACGCTGGTGTCGATATGGTCAACAGCCCACCACACTACAATGAAGCAGGTGTTGAGTGTATTGACGCTATTGCTGCTGCACTAGGTGAAGGCTTTGAGTTCTATCTACAAGGTAACATTATAAAGTATCTTTGGCGTTATCGCTACAAGAATGGCTCTGAAGACTTGAAGAAAGCCAGTTGGTATCTCGACAAGTTGATTACTGAAGTCGAGGGCTGTTATGATGATGAGAGTTAAAGTCTTTATCACTATTGACATAGACCCAGATGAATATCCTGTACCTGCTGATGAGAATGTAGGCGAGGAAATAGAAGAAGGTATCCGTGAATACTTCTATGATATTGACGGAGCAACAATAAAGAACATTAAGTATATACAGGAGTGACCCTATGTTAAGTAATCATTTACCTACAGACTACCAAAACTTCATTGCATTATCTCGCTATGCAAGGTGGAAAGAAGATGAACAAAGGCGAGAGACATGGAGTGAAACAGTACAAAGATACTTTGACTACATGGAAAAGCATCTAAAGACTAATCACAAATACAAACTACCGAATGACTTGCGTGTTGAATTAGAAGATGCTGTACTAAATCAAGATATCATGCCAAGCATGAGAGCCTTAATGACATCTGGTCCTGCACTGGACCGCTGCCATGTAGGTGGATACAATTGTTCATACGTACCTGTGGATAGCCCACGTGCGTTTGATGAGACAATGTACATACTTATGTGTGGCACTGGTGTAGGCTTCTCTGTTGAACGTCACAACATTGAGAAGCTACCAATCGTCAACGAAGATATGCATAAGACTGATACTGTTATCAAGGTTGGCGATTCACGTCCGGGCTGGGCCAAATCACTGCGTGAACTTATCTCTCTCCTGTACGCAGGGCAGATACCACAGTGGGATGTATCAGAAGTACGTCCTGCAGGTGCAAGGCTAAAGACCTTTGGCGGTAGAGCCAGTGGCCCAGCCCCACTTGAAGAACTATTTGAGTTTTGCATAGAGAAGTTCAAAGCAGCAGCAGGTCGTAGACTGTACCCTATTGAATGTCACGACATTATGTGTAAGATTGGTGAGGTTGTAGTTGTCGGTGGGGTCAGACGCAGCGCACTCATTAGCCTATCCAACCTGAATGATGACCAGATGGCTCATGCTAAATCAGGTATGTGGTGGGAAAACGAAGGACAACGTGCGCTTGCAAACAACAGCGTTGCCTATAAAGGAAAGCCCCAGATGGGTACATTCATGCGTGAGTGGCTATCACTGTACGAAAGTAAATCAGGTGAACGTGGTATCTTTAATCGTAAGTCTGCTAAAGTACAAGCAGCTAAGAACGGACGCAGAGATGCAGAACAAGATTTCGGATGCAACCCTTGTAGTGAAATTATATTACGTCCATATCAGTTCTGTAACTTGTCTGAGGTGGTTGTACGTGAAGCAGATACACAACAATCTCTAACAGAGAAGGTACGCTTGGCTACAATACTAGGTACGTTCCAATCTACACTGACTAACTTTCGCTATCTGCGTAAGATATGGAAGGATAATACAGAAGAAGAACGTCTGCTTGGTGTATCACTAACAGGTATCATGGACAATGAGATGACTTCAGGCAGGTCTGCTCATATTGGTATGAATATAGGCACTACACTAGAAGCACTGAAGGATGTGGCTATCAATGCTAACAAAGCTATGGCAAAGCAGTTAAAGATACCACAGTCTACAGCTATCACATGCGTCAAACCATCGGGAACTGTATCACAGTTGGTAGATAGTGCATCAGGTATTCATGCAAGGCATAACCCTTATTACATTCGCACTGTTCGTGGTGATAACAAAGACCCATTAACACAGTTCATGGTATCACAGGGTATTCCTGCAGAGCCGGATGTAATGAAGCCAGACAGCACAACAGTGTTTAGCTTTCCTATGAAGTCACCTACTAATGCCGTAAACAGGACAACTATGTCTGCCATTGAACAGCTTGAGTTGTGGCTAAAGTATCAGCGTCACTGGTGTGAACACAAACCATCTGTAACAATCTCTGTAAAAGAAGAAGAGTGGATGGATGTAGGCTCATGGGTGTATGAACACTTTGATGAAGTATCAGGTATTAGCTTCTTACCATTTAGTGAGCATACATATAAACAAGCACCTTATCAGGACTGTGCTAAAGAAGAGTATGAAGAAATGAAAGCACAGATGCCAATATCAATTGATTGGTCTGCATTGCAGGAGTTTGAGAAGGAAGATACTACATCAGGTGGGCGTGAGTTAGCGTGTACTGCAGGGGTATGTGAAGTAGTTGACTTAACAGCCGCATAATGATAGAGTGTAGTGGATTAGACTTGCTGTGGTGGCAGTGGTGGATACTCGTGATGATTACAGTAAACACCACTCTCAACTTAGTTGTATTCTTTAAACATAGATTTAGAAAGGAGAAGACGTGAAATACCAAATGTTACATACACTACTTAAACATGCAGAGGCAAATGTTCAGTTACATAAAATGAACATAAGAACATACTTAGTCAACCCTGCTGGTATAGGTGAACACTCAGATATTATGGAAGCTATGCAAGCAGAAGCAGATAAAGCTGCAATGCATCAGGATAGAGTGGATTTATTTACACAGATGATAGAAGAGGAGAATGAAATTGACTTTGACACCGAAGAATAAAGACCGTAAAAAGTTTGACCTTGACTTACAATATGGTCAGGTACGCGAGCAAATGGTAGCAGACATGCTACAGGATAAAAAGATAGAGGTGAAATCAGAACGAGATGTATGGCAACGAACTGGAAACATTGCTATTGAGTATGAGTGCTATGGCAAGCCTAGTGGTATCAATGCCACTGAATCAGATTATTGGTTTCACAATTTGTGTATTGGAGAAGACACCTTTGCTACACTGGTCTTTGATACAAAGAGTTTAAAACGTATCATTGATAAACTAGACTACAAGAGGTCTGTGTCAGGTGGTGATAATAATGCGGCACGTATGTACTTACTAAACCTGCAGAAGCTATTCTCATCGGACGTAATTAAAGCCTTTAAGGATGAAACAGATGGACTTAGAAACGCAAGCTAAAGCATGGATAAAGGAGAAGTACAAAGACATGGAGATGAATGAATATCAACGTAAGTCCATTGAGTTTGCTATCTATCCAGCCACGCACAGGATTCTATATCCTGCGCTTGGTTTGGCTGGTGAGGCAGGTGAGGTTGCTAACAAGGTAAAAAAGTTTATTAGAGATGGTGCTGACAAGGAAGCATTTGAAGTAAAGAAACTTGAAATAGCAGCGGAGATTGGTGATGTTCTATGGTACTGCGCTAATTTGGCAAATGACTTGGGTATTAATCTTTCTGATATTGCTTCTGAAAATTATTCTAAACTATCAGGGCGAAGTAAAAGAGGCACACTTGGAGGTGATGGAGACAATAGGTAAGCTATTTATTTTATCACTGCTATGTTATTATATGTATTATGTGGGTACAATAATACATTACACAATAAAAGAGGGGGCTTAATTGCCCCCTTATTTTAATGCCTCTCTTAGTGCTACGCCTATATAAAATAGATTTTCTAAATCCTCTTCCTTAGAGCCATCTGGTGGTCTCTTTTCTCTCTTTATAAACTCACTAGCCGCAGCACTACGTAAGTCTTTTGGCAGTCTACGATAAGCTATCATAGCCGCTACGTATCTATCTGCAGTAGGGTTTATTGTTTTACCATCACCAGACAGATTACTTTTAGCACCTTCAATTTGCCCTTTGACAAGTGGCTTAATCATGCTATTAACATATCTTTGCTCACTCATTTCTTTTTGAAGTGACTTACTCTTTTTATAGTCTCTTCGCAATTCTTTTTCATACGATTGAGCAGCTTCAACAATACCCGGTATTATGTCACGAAGTTCTCTGTTTACAAAGTTACGTATACTCTGCACTTTAGACGTGCTTCCCAATGTAAATTCAGTTAGACCCATACGTTTAAGATATTCACCGTACTCACTGTCTCTAGTTCTCATGGAAAGACCTAGTGATACCTTATATGCTGACCCTACTCTAGCAGCTTCTTCTTGGAATAAACGCTCACGTTTAGGTAAAGCTGCTTCCTCTGCTGGAGTTAGTGAATACCTTTTTAGTGACCTTGCAAGATTCTGTTCAAAGGCTATGTAACCATCTAAAACAGGGTCTACTGCTGTTTCTTTTTGTTCTTCAGGTCTTATTCCTAAAGCACGTTCAGTGTCTATTATCTGTCCATAAGGCACACCCCAAGTAGATAAATAATTACCAAGAAGTCTACCTGCAGCCCTTCCACCAGCCTCATCTTTTGTTAAATCCGTGCCACCTAAAAGATTTGCTGTTTCATCAATGATGCTACTTCCTACACCTACACGCACATCAGTACCAAAGAAAGTTTCAGCGGCCTCTTTAGGATTCCAGAAGTCAGAAAAGAATGTACCGTCTTTCAGATGTTTTATAGCCTCACCTATGTATAAAAGTTGTCTCACTGGAAACTGTGGTGTGGTATCAATAACTGTGCCATCACCCACTGGCAGTTCTTTATAATCTGCTGGGGCATCAGGCTGACTACGAATTTGATATGCAGCACCAACAGCAGCTAATCCAACTATGTTACGAGTGATACGCTGTCTATCTTTTGCTGTGTGCGCACCAATCTTACCTGTAGTTATACCGCTATATAGTCTTTTAGTTAGAGGTATTGATGCACCACCTGCATAGTTACCCAATAATTCTAATGCGTTAAACATAAATCGAGGGAACGCAATAGCCACAGTCAGACCGTTACGAGTTATAAATGATGTAATCTCTCTAAAAGGTTGCATCTCTGGTTGTTTAGCATAAGTAATATCTAAAGCCCTATCAACAGAATCGGATATTAAATCTTTAAATGACCTAGCATCTTTTGGTCTCACAGATGATGCGTCATTTAGTAAATCTACTAGCTTGCCATCATTCAAAGCATCAATTAAATCTATGCCATATTCACGTTTTGTCAGCCTTTCTAGCTGACCTAAAAATGCACCACGTCTAATTAAATATTCTTGCCAACGGTTAGCAGTATTTAAAACACTGACAGCATCTTCAAATTCTGATAGAACAAAATCAAGAGCCTTACCCCCAGTATTAAACTCTTTAGTAAATTCCTTACCAAACTCTATACCAAATATACCTCTATCAGCGTACTCTTCTGCCTCTCTTTGTAGCTGCCGTTTGTTTAACCTCTTACCACTTTTCCTAGCATCTTCTTTAGCTAACTGTATATATTTTTCTATCTGCCTTTGTCTAGGTAAACCCCTGCCCGTAGCTTGCTGAAGTTCATTAAGCTGATTAAACATTAAATCAAATTGTTTAGCCAGTTCTGGTCTTTGTAATATAAAGTCTACATATTCTGCCGCATCTATTTTAGCATCTGGTCCAAACATGTAACGCATATTATTAAAGCTACCAGACCAGTTCTCTTTACTAACAAGTGCTTTTGCACCAGCAACACCCCTATTTATATACCCTTCTTCTAGTCCAGCGTTATAGATAGCAGTATCCATTACATCTCCAAGAGATTCTAATGGCGCACGTATACCTGCAGATGTTAAGTTACGTGCTGCTGTAGCAATTTGAGATACCAAGCCACCTCTTCTTATCCCTTCAATACGCATTATTGTATTACGTATCTGACCTTGCTGTGCTTCTGTTGCTGCCCTCTGCAACTGTTGCATTTCATTCAAAGGTCTGGTTCGTTTTATCTGAGATAGTTTGTTAAGAACTTTACCTGCCTCTGAGCCTGACCCTACCACAGCAAGTATGTAATCCTCAAATGATAGGTTGTACTTGTTTAGCACATCTATCAATTCATCTCCACCAAGCTGGTCTTCTAGGTCTCCTCGTATGGTAAGGTCAAGCAAGTGGTCTATAACACTATATTCTTTTCCCTGTGTGCCATCTGGATTTGTATGAAACCTTTTACGAAATGCAGCAGGTTTAAGTCTTTTTAACTCTGCGGTTGCAGCTACAAGACCATTTAACTTTTCAGATTTTAATATAGGTGATATAATTTCATCATCAGCCATTTGCATTTCAAATAACATTTTTGAGGTATCGTCATCTGCTACTTTAACATCTTTGCCTGTTACAAATACATCACCCTTTAATCGCTCTCGTTCTGTAAACTGTATTTCTCTGGCGGTCTCTTTACCTGCCTGTCGTGCGGCATCAGGGTCAAGAACTTTAACACCATCTACTTCTTTAGATATGGTTTTACCTGTAGCTGCTTCAAACTCACTAATTAACTCAGTTTTTAGTGCTGTGTTAGCATCTGCTACTTTGTCAGCTTCAGCCTGTCTACTGGCAATAACTTCATCTGTAGCATTCTTAGCACGGTTAATGCGCATCTTTTTGTTTGCGAGCATCTCTGCTCTTTTTGCATCAGCACGTGCTTCTCTAATTACCTTTTTAACAGTGGCTCTAGTAACAGCTACACCTGACCCTACAACAGGAATAGCTTCTGATACTGCAAGTGCATCAAGTAAATCCTGTCCTAGTTTTTCTCCTGACTTTTCGGGTGTAAACGGTATTAACTCTTTTCCTGTCTTTCCAAATAACTTGTTGTCTTCATCAAACGTATCGTGTATCACACGAGTAAGTGCTTCTGCAGATTCAGTAACGGTTTCACCACCTGCTACAGCGGTATATACTAAAGCAGCTACAACATCGTTAGATAATTGAGTAACAGCATCAGACAAAGGCTGCAATACTTCTGGAACATATTCTCTGGACTTTTCTTTTAATCCAAATATATCTGCTGCGCCAGTGGTAAGTGGGGCAAAAGTAGAACTACCTTCTCCGTAAAAACCTTCACGGAGCATCTTTGTAGTTTCTAATTCAAACTCACCTCTTTGGAATTGCTTTTGTCTCTCTATTTTTTTCTGTTCCTGTTCGAGATTTACTATCTCAATTCCTTCATCATCATCCGCATCTGTAGGCACTGTCGGACGAGCCTCAAATCCTTCAGGCACTTTACCTGTCCTGCGAAAAATATCTACACGAGTTTCTTCTTCTTTTTGTTCAGCCCTATTTTCCTCATCAAACAAACCTGATAAGTCTAAACCTGATGTAGGCTGAGTTGTTGTTTGTGTAGTATTTAAGGTAGAAGGGGGGCTAACAGTTTTTTGCTGACCCCCCTGCACCTCATCATCATCAAACAAACGTGATAAATCTAAAGCCATTACTTATTCTCTATTGTTGTCTTCTAGCTTGCAAGAACTTACTACCTGTCCAGATACTATATGCCCCATCCCCTGTAGGAATAACAGTTCCTATCTTTACCTCATCAGTTAAAGCATACCTTTTAAGTGCCGCAACATCATCTATTGGTGTGCTTGACTGTGCTTGTATTTCTCGTATTTTTTGTTCTAATACATCTGCAGGAATAAATTTAACATCGTCCGTGGACTTATTAGCATCTTTTAGAGTCTGATACTTTTCAGCTTCTCCTGAAGCAAAGTCAAACATCTTCTGTCTGTTTTCTCGTTGCAGACCTTCTATATAACGCTTTGCTTGTGGTGGCATTTCTCCACGAATTACTTCTTCTACTTCTTCGCCATCAGCGTTTACACTTTTTATTATTCGTGATGGTGTTAATCTGTCTGCAGTAATTTTTAACGCAGCTTCTACACCGCCATAATATTGAGCCTCATTACCCTCAATAGCATATTCTATCTTATCTCCTATTGACTTAGTAGGAACATTTTTAAGTTGTAAATCCATCCCAGATTTAACTATACTATCTAGGCTCTGTTTAGCAAACTCTATGCCACCTGTGCCATCAGGGTCTGAGGTGGCTGCAGTATAATCATTAGCACCTTTAATAGCATCATTAAGAAGTCTCGTAAAGTCTGCTTCTTCATCTGGACTTAAATTACCTGTTGCAAGTTTCTGAGTAGCGTAGACAGCCATATCTTCAAAGCTACTAAAGACAGGATGCTCTTTACGCTTTTGAGCAGCATCTTGTTGTTCTGCAATACTTAGCTTCTTAGATGCTACCTTTAATACATGAAGTTCTGCTTCTTGAATTAACTGTGCTTGACGTTGTAGGTCTTGCACTTCTTGTCTAGCATTATCAAGTTTTCTTTGCTCTTCATCACTGAGTGCTTGGTTTTTTGCTCTTTCTTCCTGAAAAGTTGCAATTTTCATTGCCTGTTCAATACGCTTCTTATTAAGGTCAGCAGCATTAGTATCGAGAATTAATCTCTTTTCATCCATAGTAAATCTTTTACCAGCACGTACTCTTTCTTCTTCCAATGCGGCCTGTGCCGTAGCTTCTTTAAATTTTGAACGGTCAATAGTAGCCATAGCTGTACGGCCCATACCTTCAGGTATAGCCTCTTCAGGTATAGGTGCTGCCTCACCTACCTGTTGCATAACTTCTTTTCCAATGTCACGTCCAAACATACCTGCAAGACCAGATGCTTTCATCTCACCTTCCATTAAAGGAAGTGAGGAAACAGGAGTAACATTACGTTTAATAAAGTCAGTAAAGTTACCGGGTTCTGCATTATCTTGTGTAAATTTAAGTGCTGACCGCACATCTACACCAGCTTTTTCATTGGTGCGAAGTTCAGATATTAAATCGTTACCACCAGCAATTGTCTTACCTGCACTGTTATATAGTTGAATAGCCTTATCTTGGTCTCCACCTGTATATGAAGCTAGTTGAGTAAGAACATCTTTAAGTTCTTTCTTATCTTTTTGTTTTCTTTCCTCTTCAGCACGTCTACGAGTAATGCGGTACTGCGCCATACCGTCAATACGTTCCTGTGTGCGTTCCATATCGCTTTGTAGCTGTTTATCAACAGACTTTGCTGCGCCTTCAACTAATCCTAAAAAGAAAGTCATACTTTATCTCCGTGCCATAAGACCTGACTTAGGCTCTTCTTCTATTTCTTCTTGTTCTGGTTCTTTTGATTCTTCTTCAGCCTCATTAATCTTCTCTTGCATCTCTTTGCGCACAGCTTCAATGAGAGTATCTTTAGTAGTATTATTTGGTGCATCAGTGAGACCACTATCATAGTTTACTCCTGCATTATCTCCGATGAGCATAATCATTTCCATAAGCAAAGGCATTACAAGCATACCAACATCTACACTATGCTTGCCATCCATGACACCTGCTAATTGTATGGTGTTAGCAAGAGTAGTGACAGGAACATTCATCTCTAAAACATCAGCCATCTGGTTCATAAATTCATCTGTAGACATACGCTCAAGATAATACTCAACCGCTTCATCTACAGTTGTATATTGTGCTGGACTTTGCCAAGGTCTAGCACCCAACTCATGGGTCAATGACATGCCGGGAATAGGAGCATCAAACATATTTTATTCTTTCTCTCTCTTTGCGAAACAGCAACATATGTTGACCAACAGTAAAAGCAGGTTGCTTTGTCCTGTCATCTTCGCTTTCTTTCATCATGTTTTTAACAGGAGCGAGAAGTCCTTTACTTTCAGACTTTTTAGCAGGAACATCTAAGTTTTCTATATCCATGTTAAAATATAATTTTTGACCGGGATTAACAAGTGGCACTTTTTAACTCCTTACGCTCTACTATAATATCCATAAGTTTTTTAGTAACCCATTTAAGCAGTGGCTTATTGCTGATAAACTCAGCATATGCTTTACCATGCTTGCCATATATATCTCTAAACCATGCAGGTGCTTCATGTCTTACCCACATACGAAATATAAACCAACGTGGGTCTGACTTACCATATACCTCACGTCCTACCCAACAGAACTTAGCACTAATAAAAGCACTGCCTAGTGTGCCAATTAAGCCACCGACCGCACTACCTGCTGCTGTTTTAGCATTTTGTGAAGCTACTTTAGCACGTTCATCTGCATTTAGTGTAGCAATAGCCATATCTGCATAACGATTTAATTCGTTTTCTGCGGATGTCCATGCCCACTCCATAGTGTCTGAGTAATAATTCCATAGATTGTCATAGGCTTGCTTTGATACATCAATAATTGCGGAAGCATTAAGTTCATTAGCACGATTGGTTGCCGCAGTATCAGCCGTAGCAATCTCTCTACGCCACTGTGCATTGTTCTGTGAAATTGCAAGTTGATTCTGCGCATTAAATTGGTCACGTTGATTATTTAACTCAGCATTAAATCTTTCTACAGTATTTATCTGACCAGCATTAAACTGTGCTTGACCATTTTGTTGCGCTGCATTAAACTGTGATGCTTGATTTGCAAGGCTAGCAAAGAACTGGTCAACTTGATTTTGTGAACTTGCATTAAGCTGACGTGATGCATTTTCTGCTGCTTGGTCAGTAAACAATGATTGAATACGCTGTTGACCTTTAAACAATTCAGTTTGTTGGTTATTAGACAAATTAGCCATATCAACTTGCAAAAATGAGTTAGCATTTTGTGCTGCAGCCTGTTGACGATTGTTTAAGTTAGACACATCCAACTGTGACAGTGCTGCTGCCTCTGCCATCACCATAGCTTGCTGATTAGACAGGTTATTTAAGTTCATTGTATTAGCAATGCGTGAGTTTTCCAGAGCAACCTGCTGTTCAGCAGTAAAGTTCATGTTAGCTACATCAGCCACACGTGCAGCGTTTTGTACTTTTGTTTGGAATGTCTGGTCAAACTCTTGACCTAAGAACTTAGCACGTTGCTCTGCAGCAAGCATTGCTGACTGCTGACGATTAGATAAGTTCTGTGCTTCAAACGAAGAAATTATTTGTGCATCTGCCTGTGCAATGGGTAGTGATGCTTCCATAGCTGCTTGCACAATAGCCTGACCAGCTAATGATGAAGCACCCAAGCCACGAGCAGCCATCTGTGCATTAGCTGTACGAATAGCACCAGCAGCCCATGCAGGTGGGTTAGTACCCTGAAACTGATTAGCTAGATTAGCAAGCTGTGTTTGTACAAGTGCTTGTGTAGATGGTTGTGCAGTTGCAGCAGCAGCCTGTGTCTGAGCAGTAGCTTGTGCAGCTTTTGTAGCATCCACACCCGTACCACTGATAAGTTCACCTGCCTGAATTTGCCTCTGTTGAGGATTATTCATCAGAATGGCATTGCCTTGTGCGGCCTGTAGGTTGCCCACAGACGAGGCTGTTTGTTGAGCAGCAGTTACCTGTGCGCGAGGGTCTTGAGGATTAGCCTGTGACGCTTGTACAGCCCCTACAGCAGCATCTACGGCTGGTGCAGCTTGCTGTGCTTGCATTAGGTTAGCTTGCTGTTGCTGTGGGATAGTTGCCTGAGCGGTATTTGCAACGGCAGTTTGTAAAGCAACAGGCTGTCCTGTTAGTTGACCTGTTCCTGTATCTAATAGCTGTTCTTTTGCAAGTGGAGTAGCCGCTACATTAACTACACCACCTGTAGGAAGAGCAGGGTTAAACATACGATTTGTAGTCTCTTGACCTATATCAAGCGGTGCAGGTGTGTTTTGAGCAGTTGCTGAGGGGTCGCCGGCTGCAACACCACCAGTGATTGTGTTACCACCTGCCCCCTTAGAAGCAGCACTTTGTGTTTGGTTTCCTTGAGTAAAAGCAACAAAACCACCTGTCTGCATCTTAACCATGCCACCACGTGCCATCTGCTGTGCAGCTTGGGTAAACATATTCATACGTGCCATACGTGCTGGGTCTTGCTCAATAAAATCTTGGAACTTGGACATATCACCTTTATATCCCATAGCCCCTGCTATTTTATTTAGACCCTCTGGTTTAAATGCTTTGAATTGCATCATGGCTTTTGTTTCCTTTTATTTTATATTTCATCAGGCCAATCGTTTATTGGTGCATTGTCGCCAGTAGGCTTACCGTCACTGTCCACAGGCACATCAAACAAAGCCATAAACGCTGCATGGTCAGCCGCATCTGCTATCAATGTTTCTATCTGTCCAGATTTGGTGCGAACAGCAGCACGATATGTTGTCACGTTTGATGGGGTTGTTGCTGTGCTGTCCTCTGCTTTTCGTGTGACATACCAATCTGTCGGGGCAAGTAACCCTGCCGCCTGTTGCTTGATGGTAGCTTTCCACTGGCTCTTGAGGCCAAGCGTTACAACTTGTTTTTTTGTTATGGGGCTAATGATTGCATTACCGTCCTTATCAACTTCGTTTACATCTGTAAGTGATTTTGGTATAAGCGTTCCATCTGTTTCCCTACCCCAATAAAAACGATTATCAAAATGTGCTTCAGATGCAGGTGGGTCTTCCCATGTAATACCTCTAGCAGCTTTTTCAGAGTCAGAGTATCTCATCCAAACTGCAGGATATTTTGTACCGTCCGTACCTGTAAAGGCTCTTCCCGGTCTTAGTGTTGAACCGTTATATTTCCACGGCATGGTTATCTCCTATCATCGGGCATTAGAATATTTAAAAGGTTGTTCTGCAAAGGCGAGGTAAATGTAATTGCTGCCGGAAGCATTTGTATAGCCATAGTTGTTTAATATCTTGAACCCATTGCTTAACAAATCAAAACCGTCCAAACCAGTGTTGCCTAACTCTGCATCAGATGCGTTTGGGAAGATATAATTCTCAGCTTCGTTATGGGGGTTTCTTGTGCTGTCTATTATATTCCAACTCCAGCCACCAGCATCAGTGCGCTTTATCAAAATCCATGCTGGTTTA
>Ga0208157_1000478_pt1 | contig 21738 bp, 24 predicted proteins | sample 5_EtaG_FD_184077 | JGI IMG/M metagenome (GOLD analysis project Ga0208157, IMG submission 184077) | Marine viral communities from the Subarctic Pacific Ocean - 5_ETSP_OMZ_AT15132 metaG (SPAdes) (version 2) | ecosystem: Environmental > Aquatic > Marine > Oceanic | place: Pacific Ocean | collected...
TGATAGTGTAATATATGAACCTAAAGTTGAAGAAGGAGACATAGTAATTGTGCCACAATTTATAACACACTTTACAAAACCTAATAATCTTAAATTTAAAAAAAGAATTATATCTTTTGATTTTAAAATAGAAAATTTTTAATTTACAACTTTACCACCGGACCATTTCATTTCCGGTAATCCTTCAGTGTATTTTTTCCCGTCGAAAGTAAGAACTTGTTTTCTGTTCGAACCGGACTCGTGATAACTTATGTGAACCCAGCCCCCTGCAGAATCGTTTGGATCATAGTACTCCATTATTAATTGATCGAAGTCTACGTTATTTTGTAACCAGTAAGCTGTCTTAATGTTAGGCACGCCAAATATTTCTAGGTCGACCGCCTGGCCCTTCGCATGCTGCGATGTCTTTTTGCTGCCGATCGCTTCACACAACGCCTCGCTCCGGTAGCCGCTGGTGATGGTCACAGGTTTATCAAAGTGTGCACGTAACGGTTCTAAAACCTCATAACACAGATCACCTAGACTTTTAATCTCACCTGATCCTGGTGTGTTATCTATGCCCTTACGTTGGGCTGTCATCGAATTGGTCATCTCTCTTAAAGTAAAATGTTTTGATAGCTGCATAATTATTTAAGCATGTTTAATAAGAGAGCCACTACAATACCAAATGCTCCACCTATTATCATCTTCTCCATTCGTTCTAATCTTTGTTTAACTTCTTTAATTTGATCAAAAGTTTGTTTCTGCATAATTCTACACAGTTTTTCATGGTCTTCAATTTTTTGTATTGCAGATTTTTTAGTCATTATACTCTTCTCAACTTTTGCCTAATTATTTGTTCTTCTGGAGATAGTAATGCACTCTCTGTCTGTGTCAACCCTGTTGTTGGAACAATATTTGCAGTTCTTCTTTGTGTAATAGGCATTGGTGTAGTAGGTAAAGGTGGTGTTTTTATCTCTGCTTGTTGAACATTATTTTCTACAGGTGCTTGACTAAATAAATCTTTTACAACATCTAAACCTCTATTAATAATTCCTGGCTGTTGTTCTTCAGGTACTAAAGATTTCTTTTTATATTCTCTAAGTATTTCTCTAAATAATCTTTTTGGATAAAAGTATTCTTTGTTTATTGTTTCACCTCTATCTTTTGCTAATTTTTTAGCATCTATAACTTTTTTTCTCATACGACCGTCATAACCTGTGTAAGGTATATTTTTTCCTTTTATTAAAAAGTTTGCATTTCTTGCTGATAATCCCCTTTTTCTCATAATTTTTTTTAATTCTTTTGTGCTTACACCCATTGCCTGTGCATCTTCTAACACCTGATAAAAATCTTTATTTACTCTTAAATTTTCATCTTGTATATCTCTAAACTCTTCTGCTAAAGCTTCTGGCCCTCTTTGTCTAAAATCTTCTAAACTAAAAAATTTTTCTGTTGCTGTGACACTTCTTTTATTTCTGTTGTATTCAGTAATTTTGTATTGCATTGTTCTTGGCACATCTATGTTAATTATTCTAACTCCTGATAATAGTGCAAGTATCTCATCTCTTAAATTTGCAGGAACACCTCCTCTTGATACATCTTCTTGCGCTCCTTGTATTACTTTTCTACCAGTTGTAATTGCTCCAGGTTCAACACCTTTTAATATATGTACAAAACTTTTTGCTATTTTATCACCTGAACTATCTGTATCAGAATAAACTTTTGCTCCAGTTTTTGTTACACCACCTCTGTTACCAAGACCTATTCCTGCAGGCAATACATCTGTAAATCTTTCAAGTGCAATTGATTGAGTAATAAAAGGATCTAATAAAGTTCTAACTGGTCCATCTTGATTGAAAGCTTGAGCAAGTAATTTATCTCCTATGTCTTGTCCTTTAACAGTTCCTTCTTGCCATTGTTTAAATATAGCTTCAATTGGTTTTGTTACTACATCGTATGGACTAAAATATGAAAAGTTAATTGCTTTACCAACACCTTCTTTCCATTTATTAATAGGTACAATCTGTGCTCTTTTTTCCCATGGTGCAGATAAACTTCTTTTATATGCTTCTATCTCTTCTGAAGTTACACCTGTTAAAGCTTCTGCTGTTGTACCTATAGCTTTACCTGTACCAACTAATGTAACATAAGCACCTAATAATCTTCTAAGACCCATCTGTCTTAATTTAGGATTTGAAGATGTAGCCTCTTTAGCACCTAGTTCTACAATGTTGTATGTTGTTCTCATCATTTCTGCTGGAAAAGATACAAAGTTACCAAAAGGTAATTTTCTAATTGATTGAACAAATTCAGGAACTTTACTGTAAGTTGGGTATGTATTCCTTATATACCACGCGGCAGCTTCATCTACTGATTCATCAAAAGTTTTTAATTTACCTGTAAACGTATTGATAGGATCAAATTTCCTACCAACAATTTCATCATACCATTTAGAGATGTCACTTGTTTTACTATATAAACCTCTTAGCTGTGATTTAACATATTCATGTCCATACCACTTCCACATATTATCACCACCTGCATATACTCTAGTGGCCCCTTTACCAAATTTACTTATAGTTTCTCCTGTTTTTTTAAGAACAGTATCATCAAAAGCAAACTTACCATCTGATAAAGTTCTTATAATTTTATCTAAACTTGTTAAACCTTTTGTACTTTTTATTTCTTGTAATACTGCTTTAAGTTCTGATGCTACAATGTTTTCATCCAAAACCCCAAGTTTAATTTTATTCTCTACATTTTTTATAAATGCATCTTCGTCAATAACTTTTCCTGCACCAAATATGTCATCTATTGTCATTTTTAATGACTCAGATACAGAAGCTCGACCTCCTATATGACCATTAGCCAACGGAAATAAACTTGCAGAACTTACGTTACGTACTTGTGTTACCGGTGATAGTACAGTTTTACCATACTGTGCAGCTACTTTTAATTGTAATATATTTCTATAAACACCATTTTGTATCCATGTATCTAAACCTTTTCTTGTTTGTCTAAACACTTGTGTAAGTTCTGGTGTAGCATATAACTTAGACATATCAGTTTTTAATAAACCTAAACTTTTTATATCTCCTATTTTTTCTGAATCAAAATATCTTTTTGCATCTGATGCTGCTTTACTTCTAAACAACCAACCTTCCTCTAAACCTATTTTAGCTAATTTATCAAAAGCTTGTTTATTAGTTGCATGTGTAATTGCATGAGATGTAGTTGTTAAAACAGAAGATTTTAAATTATCTTCTTGTCCTAATAATTTTCTAATTGCATCTGGTAGTTCTTCGCCGGTTCTTATTATTCTGTCTGTTCTTAAAAACTCTTTTCCTGATATCGCTTGTAATTGTCTTAATGGATCTGCTCCGTCTTGTTTACCCGCTTTTAATATTTTATCTGTTAATGATTCAGCCATTTCATCAATAGCTTGTTTGTCTGTCATCTTTCCAGTCTTTAATGTTTTTAAAGCTTCTTGTCTTAAATCTTTATTTGCCTGTACAACATTTTTGGCTACCCAATTTACTGCACCATCATATATTTTTTTATCTGGTTGATAGTTAGGGTTAGTAAAAATACTAAACGACTGTCTCATATATGTTTTTAAATTATCTAACATAAAATTTTTAAGATCACCTTGAGGTAATAAATCTGCAAACTTTTCTTTTATTTGTAGTAATTCGTTGTTTAAACTTTTTGCACTTCCTTGTAGATCAGGTGCAACTGATTTTAATTTTATATTTCCTTTTAAGTAACCAAGTATTTGATCAAGGTAATAATCTTGACTAGCTTCTGACGTAGTCTTTGTATTATGTTTTGTTTCAAAGTCCTTTGCTAAATTGTATGCTTTCTTTTCAATAGATTCTAAATATTTTTCTATAGTTCTTGATCGTGCTTTAATTTCTCTTTTAGCTTCTGATGATATTTGATAACCAAGTCCTGTTAGTGGTCCTTGTGATGTAAACCTTTCTAAAAAACCAGAAAGTTTTTTTAATCTTCTTTCCAATGGGTCTTTACTATCTCTAGAAAATAATTTCCATTCTTGAAATTTAGGTAATTGTTTTGCTCCAGTGCCTAATCTAATTGGTGCTAATGCTTTGTTTACTACAAATGCACTTGCATTTCTTATAGCTTTACCCGCAGAAGCCGGTATTGCTTTTGCTCCAAGGTACGTGATCGGTGATACAACAGCTTTGTCTGCTACTTTTAATCCAATCCCTGCTATCTTTGCACCAGGTTTAAAAATACCATACTTAAAACCAAGAGCTATAGGTTTACCCATTAAAGAAAAACCACCCCCTAGTAATGCACCTTCGGCGCCAAATCTAACTCTGTTTCTTAATTTAGTTAATGCTAAATCTCTACCCTGTAACCCTTCTGTTTTTTCTTCTTTTACAAATAAAGTTTCTTTATCAGGAGTAGATGCAATAAAATCTGTTGCAGCAAAAGCACTGGCCATGTATCCAGCTCTTTTTGCAATTTGTGATGTTTTTTGTAAAGTAGTTCCAGTAGCAGCTGCTTTTCTACTTCTTTGAAATATTTTAAATCTATTTAATATTTTAAACGATGCACCACCGGGTATACCGTATTGTGTAAGAACTTTTGTAATAGAACCTGTTAGTGTTTCAGGATCTTTTATTTTATTTTTTTCATAAACTTCATCTAACTTTTCTGAAAGATCTGTTCCTGCAGCTGCATCAATACCTGATGTAAGTAAATCGCCAACAGCATAACCTAAATCTTGAACTCCTCCTGCAAGACCTTTTTCCATGTCTTCAAAAAAATCTATGTAATCTTTTTCTTTTTCTTTTGCTCCACCTGTAAGTTGTTTTAATCTATCTAATTTTGTTTTTTCAAAAGGGTTTGTTGAAAACATAGAAGTAGAAAGATTTGCTAAACCCTTCCATGTAAACTTTACAGGTTTTTTCTTTTTGTTTAATGCGTCTCTAATGATTGTTTGAAGCTGATCCGCTTCTACTTGTGGGTCTTTTTTTTTAAAAGGGTCCATTTTAACCCTCCTGTGGTATTGTCAAACTTACGTTATATCTTTGGTTAAATTCATCAACATCCTGTTGATCTCTAATATTTGCAAAATCTAATAATGCTTGTTTACTGTTAGCTAATATATTTACAACATCATTATTAATTGACTCTGGTAATCTAGATCTTAATTCAGAATAAGATAGATCTTGTGTTTGTGCTTCAGCTTGTGTTGCAGCCATTGGGTTTGTCATACCACCTATATTATATCCAGCTCTACCACCATCAGCCATAGGTTGTTCACCAGGTATCTTAAAATCAGGTCCAAGTATTTCTTTATAGTTTGGAAAGATTTGAGATATTGCATTGAAGATATTTGATATACCTTCAGAATCTTCTAGTTCACCAGCAGTTGCTGCACCTTGTAATATTTTTAATATTACATCTCTAGAAAACTCTACATCAGTTTGTTGACCTAAATAAATAGATTGTTGTCCTCTTATAATTTTATTTAATAAACCTTCTTTTTGTGACTCATATTGACCACGTAACTCAGGATCTTCTGTGCCACTTATTAAATCGTTTAATCTTTGTAATTCAGGTGAAAAAGTTGCTTTGTAAGCTTCTGCAGCTTGTTTTTTAGCATATGTTGTAGCATCACCCGTTCCAAGTTCTGCTTCTAAATTAATTTTTTCTATTTCATTTGCATGTTCTTGGTCTACCATTGCAATGTCAGCATCAATCAACATTTGTGTTTTTTTCATGGATGCAGCTGAAGCATCTGATGCTTGTTTTAAAGTCATAGCTTGATTAATTGCAGCTCTATTCATTGCTGCTCTATCTGCTGTTCTTTGTGCAACACCTGTTTGAAATTGTTTAAATGGTTCTTGGGCCGCGGTCCCTGCTGTTTGAAAAATGTTTCCTCCAGGAGTTTGGGATACTAAATTTAAACCAAACTGTGTTAAGAATCCTGGTAATGTACCAGCTGCTAATGGTCCTGCACTTGGCATTGCAGCATTTCTAGAATAAACTTTTCTTACATCTTTAATAAAAGGATCAAGACCTTGTGTAACTCTTTTACCACTTTCATATTGTTTTCTTGGTACATCTAATCCTGATGTAATACCAGTTCCTGTAGAACCACCCATTCTAAACATTGGTCTTGTTAAAGTTCTATTCATTGTTTTCTTCCTAAATATAATCCCGCAAGTGTTGATCCAATACCTAAAGCGGTTTGTAATGGTGTTGGGTTGGGTGCAAATGTTTGTGTAGTTGTACCTGGATAACCACCCATCAATCCTGTAACTTGAGCACCATATCTAGCTAAGTTTTCTTGTGGTAACATTGCAGCTTGTCTATTTGCTTCTCTTGTTGCATCTGCCTCTGCTTGTTCTTGCGCTTGGTTTATTGCGCCCAATGAACCTAAACGTCCTATATTACTTCCTAAAATTCCTTCTTGTGCTTGACCTAAACTTATTTGTTGATTTGCTAATCCAGATTGAAACTGTCCTAAACCTTGGGTTGCTCCTGCAATACCTGCTTGTGCTTGGCCTAAACCAAATCTGTTTTGGATATCTTGCTGTCTTGCAGCTTGTGCTTGTCCAAAACCTTGTTGTAAGAGACCGGCTTGTAGTAAAGCTCGTTCTCTCGCTGCCCCTGTGCCAAACTCAGCGAGTTGCACTCCCGCTCGACCACTGCCGAGCGCACCCAAACTTGTTTGTTGATCTCTAATCTGTTGTTCTTGTATTTGTTTATTACGATCAAATTCTGCTAATGAAGCATCAATAACTTGTGATTGATAGGGCGACATGTATTGTTGTGTTTCTGCAGTCGTCATTGGACCCGTTGATATTCCACCAAAAGTTGATCCTGCTGTTTGTAATTGTCCAAGAGCTTGTGTTCCTAATCCTCCAGCAACTTGTGCTTGTCCTTCTGCTCTTTGTAAAAATGGTGCGAAAGAAGCAATACCAGATGCGCCTGCTTGTGCTTCTGCTAATCTTTGTGCTTCTGTTTGTAATCCTGTTTGACCTGCAACCGTTGGCGCAAGTCCTGCTATACTTTGTTTTCTAACATCAAATTCTTGTCCGGCTTGTTGTCTTTTTGCAAAGTCTGCAGCTGACTCACCTGCTAATTGTGTTATACCACCTGCACCAGGTGCAACTGTTGGTCTACCAGATTGTGCTATTAATTGAACTCCTAAGTCTGTTCCTAGATCTTCTATAAATTGTGGTGGTAATTGTCTAGTTTCTGTAACTGGCATTATATAACTTCCTCTAATCTTTGTGATGTTTTAAACATTTCTCTAGCGCCTTCTAAACCTTGCGATTCTTCTGATACTTCACCTCCGGCTTCGAGGTTTTTCATCATATTATACATGACATCTGCGCCTTTGTCTATATCTCCTTCACCCGCATTTCTTACAGCATCTGCTGTAAATACAAATTCATTTTTTGATAATCTTGCAGGCACATCATCAGCTCTTTCCATTCTACCTATTGGCACGAATCCACCATCAGCTCTGTAATCTTTTTCCATACCATCCATATCTAATAAAGGCATAGTTTTTTTAGCTACCGGTTCTGCATCTCCACCTTCTTCATAACCAGCTCTCATAATACCGCCATCGGCTACAAAAGCTCTAGCCATGTATTTTCTGTAATTGTCTCTTATATTAGGTATAGTGTCAGGAAATTTTGCTCCTTGAGAGTCAGCAAATTGTGGTTCTTCTTCTTCTTGTTGAAATAATAATGGTGCTAATGTTAAACCTGATCCCAAAGCAAATTTACCACCTCCTGATAAACCACCTTTTAACATATCCAGAAAACCTATATTTCCTTTTCCAAAAGCTTTACCTTCATTAAATAAAAATGGAGCTGCTTTAGTTTTTAAAAAAGTACCAAGACCACCGCTAGTAAGTGCCTGACCACCAAAATATAATAAAGCTGCTTTACCTACTGGTGACTTTACAATCTTCTTAACTGCACGTGTTGCTTTCTTAACTAACTTACCTAAGAAATACATTTGTCTTCCTGATTCAAGGTCCATGATTCCACCTACAGGTCCACCACCTGCTCTATTTTCTCTTACATAAGCATCAAACTCTTCACGTGTCATAGGTTCAGCAGGTCTGTTCTCACCAAGAAATCCAAAAGTTTTTGTTTCACCTGGATCATCAAAAATTTTAGCCGACTTAAAAGTTGCATCAGGATTAAAAACATCTCCAAATTTCTTCATATCATTATCAATAATTTGTTTTTGTTTATCAGTTATTAAATTTGACATTAATTCGTTCTCGTCATCTTCATCAAATTTCTTTGTACCACTAGGTAACACACTAAAAATATCTTTTAACTCTTTTGTTGTATCAATTATATTTTTTACTTTAAAAATTTTTCTACCTATTTCATCCAAACCACCAATCGATGGATTTGCTGTGTAAAAACCTGCTTTAAGGATTCCTTTTGATACAGGACTAAGATCATCGTAACTATCTTTTGCCTTTTTAATTGTTCTATCTATTAAATTTGGATTTACTTCTTTTCTTATTTTACTTGGTGAAAGACCTTGATTAACTAAATATTGTGTTAAATTTTGATCCGGAGTTGTTCTCCTTCTATCTACTTCATCTGGTTCTTTAGTTGTGCTTGTTGTAACACTACCACCTGGCGAAACGTTTACACTTTTAGCTGTGGCTTGTCTTGTAGGTGTAGATACTGTTCCCATGTCAGCTCCACCTTTAAAACCTACTCTACCTCCTGTATTAAAAAAAGCGGAAGCGTCTCCTCTTTTTAATATAGCTTCTTCAATTGCACTTAAATCTTGTTCTGTATCAGTTTCATTTTCATTTCCATTTTGCGTGTTATTCATCGATTCAGGTAGATACATTTGATTATCATCATCATCATTTGTATTTATCGGTCTTCCCATTGCATCTACTTCTCCCATTGTTCTTAATCTTATATATTGATCTTTTGTCAATTGATTCATTTTTGGATTTCTTTTTAAATAAGGTAAGACGTTAGTGTCGTAATAATTACTTACAGTGTCTTGTGGAAGTAGTTTTGATAATCTTTTTATAGTGCTTACTACAGGAATAACATCAGTTAGTTTATCTATAAAATCATCTCTTCCTGATTCTCTAATACTTTCGTTTAAACCCTCTCTCATACTTTTAAGGTCAGCTTTAGATTGTTCTGATAGCTTACTTTTGTTTTCTCGATGATAATCAAAACTAGCTTGAGGATTCCTACCAGCATAACCTGGACGTTTACCATTTGCCGGTTTATTTACTAGTTGTTGATATTGTTGTGCGTTTGTTATGGCCATTATACTATTCTATTTTGTTTTTCCAAATAAATCAAGACTTGGCATCACGACATTTACATCTTGAGCCATATCTTCATTCTTATAACCTTTAGCTTCCCAGTCTTTTCTTTCCTTAAAAAGCTCTCCAGTTTCTTTGTGTCTATATGTTGTTTCTACTTTTGCTGGTTTTAATACTTCCATTATACTGTTACCTCTTTCTTAATATTTAGATAGCTTATAGCTACGTCAAATGAATCAGTGGTGCTGGATAATACTGTAAAAGCATCGCCTCCCTCTACCACCAAAGGTTGGGTTAATAATTCTGTCGTAACATTAGCAGTTAGTGCTGCTGATTTAATTGCAGTAATACTATTGTTTGTAATAGTTACACTTGGAGTGCCTGCAGATGTAACTAAAATAGATTTAATAACATATGTTTCACTTACTAAAGGATTGCCAGATCCAAAAGGAGTTAACGCAGCTCCACTTGTACTATTATCTACACCTACAAATTTAAATTGATTTGCCATTAATTTATAAAGAAGTTAAATGCTTCTACTTCATCCTTTAAATCTTCTTGATATGTTGTATTTAATTTTTCCACAATAGCGTCTAAATCTCTAACTTGAGATTCTGCTACTTGTAAAGTATATTCTGATTCTGGTCTAGTAATTACTTGTACTATTTTTGCCATTATCTTCTTCCGTCTGGTTGTGTATCTAATCTAAACGTTCCTAATTTCCAACTTTGAGATGTAGAAGTGTTTTCTATTTTTAAAGCAATTGCTCTAGCTCTAGCACGTGTATCTACTTTGGTAGTAGAGGATGTAATATCAAAAGGACCTAAAGAAGAACCTGCTTGACTATCGTTAGGATAGTTTCTTAATTCTAGTGTAATTCTAGTAGTGCCTGTTTGAGCAATAAAGTCAGGTATAAATCTTCTAATCTTCATTATAAATTCACCATCTCCTCTAAAAGTTGCAACTCCTGTTTGTTTTCCAGTTGCGGATGAACGAGATTGTGTAATATCAAAATCTCCTGACTCAATGTTTGCAGTAATAGCTGAGATCACACCATTTTTTATTTGATCAGTTCCTGTTTCGTGCTCAAAATATATTGAGGTCCCATCTGTGTTACCTACAACATCAAATGATGTATCTGTTCCTGCATCATATTCTAATGCATGAGGTAAACCAAACACAGCAGAATCTTCCCACATAGTTCTAGCTAATGTTCCATTAGTCCAAACCGGTCTTTGTGGAGAAGAGTCAAAATAATTATAAGAAACTACTCTGTTAACAACTGAAGATGAAGACGTTGGATAAAACCACATAACTTCACCAAAAAGATTATTTAGTCCAGCTGACACCATTTGATTACCAGAATCTAAATTTATATCATCGTAAACATGATCTTCTACTAAACAAGGTAAAGATTCTAATCTACCTGCATATCTAAAGAAACCATTCTCTGACATCCAATACGCAGCACCATCAACTTCTACACATGCATTCTGTCCAACCAATCCACAGTTAGTTCCGACTTGTGCAAACGCAAACGTAAATGGTTGACCTACAAAACGTTGTGTGAATAACGCTGTGTCAGTCCAAACATAAATAGCATCACGACCTCTAATTGCTCCTCTGATCTGTGATCCGTCGGCCAGTCTTTGTGTGCCGGCTGTGTTAGTTGCTGTAGGTATATAAGTGTTTATATCTTCTTGGTCCGAGAATCTAATAAACATATTATCTTGTGTGCTTGGTGATCCAATAGTTGTTTCTGTTCCAAAAAATACTAAGTGTCTATCCGGTGTAGATACAACCATGTGTCTTGATGCTGTTGGTGCACCAGATATAATTGTTGCTCTGTCAGAAGTTGCAGTTGCTGATGCAGAGTCCCATTGAAAAACTTCTCCATCATGAATTAAACATATAGCTTTATCACCAAAGTTATCTAATGACCACATACCAGGTTCAAGAACTAAGTCACCAGAAGCAGCCTCGCCCCATGCAACATAATTACTTGTGTCTGTTATTGTAGCACCATTACTGTGTGAAGCTGCAGTTGTATTTCTAACACCTCTTGTAACACCTGTTAAAGTACTACCTGATATACCTGTGTAAGACATTTCTTCTGTTCCTATTAAAATAAAGTTTGTTCCTGAACTTGGAAACGATCCTACATCCGTTAATACAATGGTTGTTGTTGAAGAATTTATAGCACCATTTAAAGTTGTAGTAAGTGGTCCTACTTGTTCTCCTCCCCACGTGCCTAATCCATAACCAAATCCTTTTGCTTGCACAGCAGGTCCAACAGTATAATAATGTTGTACTCTTATACCACCTGATGTTGTTGCACCACTCCCTGATTCATTAGAAGGCATTGTAATGGTAATTGTTGTACTGTTTGGTACAGAAGTAACCATAAATTTTTTATCATCAAAATCAGAGGCTGTATAGTTTGAGTTTGTTATTGTAGAAAAATTATCTAATAAAACAATATCATCTTCTTGAATATTATGATCTGTAGAAAAAGTTATTGTAACCGTAGGCGAACCATTAGTAGTTGAAAAAGCATTGCTCAATGTTGTAGTGGATTTGATAGGGTGTATGTCATAAAATACACCACCAGAATATGCGTATAAAATTCTGTTAGTTCCTATAATAGAATATTTTCTACCTAAACTATTTATAAAATGATGAAGACCTCTACCAGCTCCTGTTAATTTATCCGCTCCTAGTTGTCTCCAACCACCTATTTTTTCAGGTGTTCCATATCTAAATCTAACATTATCACAATCTACCCATTGACCTTCTGCTCCGGTAGGTGTGATTTGTTTATTAATACCTGGTTGAAAACCTATTTTTTGCAACATAAAAATCCTATAATATTTAGGCAGGAGACGATGTATGGTGGAATCTCCTGCCAAAATATTATTCTACTACATTATTTAGTAAATTTAAAGCCTTTAAACCAATCAGGCAAGCCCAAATGTAAACGCTTGTCAAACATATTTTCTTTAGCTCCAGATGTTTTTATATCATTATAATGTAAAAAAACTTGAACACACTCATCACCTTTAAATTTTTTTCTCCAATGCTCTAACTCAAATCCTCTGTAGACTAACATATCACCTGGTCTTAAATCTACTTTAACACCTTTCATACCTTCTTTACCAGAAGGTTCTAAATAGATTGGCCAGTTATCACCACCTAGATTCATAGTAGTTGATATCTCACAACTAAACCTATCTTTATGTCTTTTTAACTCATGACCTTTTTTATAGATTCTAGAATAAGTGTAGGCAGGGTATAATTTTAAATTAGTTGTTTTTTCCATAAGGGGTTGGCATTTTAACATTAGAGTTTCCACAGCAATATCTGAATAATTACTATAAGATCCTGGAACTTGTAATCCTTCACCTTCATAATATCCAAGGAGTTTTTCAAAAGGAGACATGTATCTTGCTTTCATACAAGTATCATATACTTGATTTTTCATTACAAAATAATTAGCTAAAAAAGAAGCCAGTTCTTTTGATATTGCTTTACGTATAATTATATATTTATTTTTTTTAAAACTCATTTAATTACCTGATTTACATCTAAAATTATATTACCTGATATACTTACTCTAGTTTTATTAGAAGTATAAAAAGGATACACTTGGTGTCCTCTATTAGCTGTAAAAAATAACATAGTGCCTTCATCTTCTGGATTTAAATGATAGTCATGCGTGCAAATTCTACCTGAAGAATTTGTATAAAATAACTGAAATGTATTTGGATAAGCACAATTAGCATGATCAACAAAAGGTAATTTTTTTTCTTTATCATAACGAGCAGGTATCTTCATCCAAACTACAAAAGAAAAAAGACCTGAATGAGTATGGAAAGGATTAAACTCATGTTTCTTTTGAAAATTTACCCAAAGACTTTCCATTTTAAAAGCACAATTATTATTTAAAATTTTAGGAATTAACCACGTGCCACAGATAGGTTGATCCATATATTCTTCAATAGTAGGTAATACTTCTTTTTCAAAAAACCAATTGTTTTTATCTTCAAGAAAAAAAGAACTATTTATTTGACCAACTAATTCTTTATTCCAATTTTGTTTTTTATTTTTAATATAACTGTTTAATCTATCTAAAGTTTCTTTAGAAAGTTTTCTTTGTACTACACCTGGATCATTAAAATTTACTATAGTCATTAATTTATTTTATGTTATCTATTATTGAATTTTCAACAGCTTGTATATTCCAATGTATAAACCTAAAAGGTTCTTTTCCATAGTCTACCGCAAACTCGTGTTCTAAGTATCCTGGAAATATAACTAAAGTTCCTGGTTCAGGTTTCATATGAAACTGTTCGTGACCTGCCCATACACCGTTGATGTCTGGTTTCATTTTTAATTTTGTAGATCTTGCACCAGTTTTTGGTTCGTGAAATACAGGATAAGAAGTTTTATCACTGCATTTTAAAAAATAAAATCCTGATACGTGTTGGTTCCAATGTATGTGCGCAGAGTGATGACCACCACCTTTCTTAGCAAATTCTTGTACCCACATTTCATTAAATACAAGAGTGTATTTATTCATATCGTAACCTTGTTGATCTAAATATTCCCAAGACTGTTGACCAACATATTTTTTAAAATCTAAAAAATTATTATCTGTAACTAAAGAAGGTGTGTGGTAAGATCTTCCAAAGTCTCCATTTTTTTTTATATGTTCTTTAGCTTCTTTAGTGGCTTTAGCTTTTTTTATATGTTTGTTAGATGCTTTATTTAAAGAACTTAAAAACTCTGTTTTAAGTTCAGTCCAAATTGGTGTCCAAAAAAAATTACTTTTATTCATTATTTAAATGGGTTTCCTAAATTCCATACTACTAAACTGTACCTTGATCCTTTCGTTATTGGTTTAACTCTATGCCATACAAATGAAGGAAATACAACAATAGATCCTTTTGGTAATATTTGTTTTGCTTTCATTACATGTTTAGACTCGTCTCTCATAGGTGGATCATAATTTCTAGCATCAAATTCCAACTCTCCACCCTCATACTCAGAACCATCTGATAACTGACAAGTCATAGATAGTTTTCTAATTTTACCATGATGAGGTGTATTAGGTTTGTTGTATGGACTTCTCCAAGAGTCACAATGCCAATCATAATGTTGGTTTAATTTATACTTAGTAAATTGTGCTTCTTCTGTTCTTTCCCATTGAAAATTCCACCCTGCTTGTTTATTTGCTAGATGCACGTAAGGTAAAATTTCGTTGTATATCCAAGTCTCATCTAACCAAACTATGTCAGAGTTCCTAGTATTTTTTAAATTTCTTACTTCTTTTTTATTTAATTTTTTATCCATAAAGTCTCCTGTTGTCGCTATAGCTTCTTCTTTTTGTAAACCATATTGAATAACATCATCACAAAACTTAATAGGTAAAGCACTTTTAAAATACCAATAATAATTAAATAAATTCATAAGTTATAGTTTGTACATAATTTAAATCATGTGTTTGATTGTTTTGTAAATGATACATACAAGTTGAAGGAAACATTATAAATTTATTATCCGTAAGATTTATATCCCAAGATCTTCCTTTACCTCTATTATCATCGTAATATATTCTTACACTACATTCTTCTGTTTTTAATCCATACAACATTGTAAAATCTGGTGAGTTAAGTAAATCTACAGGATTTACATTTATAATAGGTTGTGAGGTTTGTCCTGGTTTATAAGCATCTACCCAAGTATCTTTACTTCCAATTGATAATTTATGTTTTACTTTTATGTGGTCCTGTATATAGGTCCTTAACATATCCCATTCTCTACTAAATTTAAATTTAGAATTAGATAACTCTGCTTTTACACCATCTAATATTAAAGAACCTCTTTGTATCTCAAAGTTTTCTGGCATTGAAACATCACCATAATATATAGGTATTTCTGTTAAAACTATTTTATGCATAATCTTTCTGATCCATACATTAATTAATATACAGAGTATTAATAAAAAGTCAACTATGCTAAATTATCGACTGCAATCCAACCTGTAGAATTATTAACTTGATAAGCTGATTCATCCCATTGGTATTCCCAGTGATGTGTATTTGCGCTATTTTGATTTTCTTGTTCTGTTGTTAAATCTGGTTTTTCTAAAGGTGGTATCCATCCAAGAGTTACTCTTGTCCAAGATGGGTAAGGTTTTGGTGGTATAAAAACATTATTACTTGAGTCCCAAATAAAACCTATCCCTGCGTAATTTCCTCTAAATGCTTTTGAGTCGTCACCAGATTTATGTTTATTTCCATATGTGTTATAAGAAGTTTTAATCCAAAGATGTGCAGGCCAATTATGACATTTTTCTAAAAATGCTTGTCCTACTGATTCAGTTTCTACTCCTTCTTCATTTTGACAATCTGAGTCATTTAAAACATTTATACCTAAAACTATATTTTCTTCTGAAATTTTTGCAAAGTGTGCCATAATTAAGCTTGAAACCTATACCTTATTACAACGACTCCTGAACCACCAGAGCCACCTTGATTTTCTCTATCTGTTTGTGGATTACCTGTGTGAGGTCCTGGAGGATTACAAGTTGCACCCACGGGTGAACCACCTCCGCCACCAAGATTAGTGCCACCTGAAGTTGCTAGAACTACATTTCCAGAACCTGGACCTGTAGTAGTTCCTGAGTTTCCTCCACCACCTGGACCACCAAGTCCTTTATTTCCATTATTTTGAATTGTTCCTTGTTGTCTCATTCCACCACCACCGCCACCGGCTCTTGTAACAGATGATCCTGTAATACTAGAAGCTGTGCCGTTTCCACCATTTCCACCTTTCATATTAGGAATAGGTACGCTAGAAGGTATTTGCACTCCTGCACCTTGTGCGCCACCACCGCCACCGGCACCATTATCATTAGCGTTTCCGCCAGCGTTTCCACCGCCATCAGTTCCTTGAGCTGGTGATGTAGGAGGTACATTTCCACTTCTACCTGCAGTAGTAGTTCTACCACCACCGCCACCTGATCCACCACACATAGGGTTTCCTCCACCCCCTGCTGAAGTTATTGTTGAAAAAACTGAATTTGTACCTGAACCTTGAGGAGATGTAGTTGGTGGATTAACTGCGTTAATAAACCAAGGTGCACCTCCAGCGCCAACTGTAACTGGTACAGGTGATTCAACTGGTAAAGAAGCACAAGATGTTTTTGCTAGTGGGCTATTACTCCATGGACCAGATACAGGTACTTCATGAGATTCTCTATAACCTCCAGCACCTCCACCTCCGGACATTGGACCTGCTCCACCACCGCCACCGGCTAAAACCATGTAATCAACTTTTGCTAAATCTCCGCTTCCAGCTGAAACACAAAAAGTTCCATCGCCAGTAAAAACGTGTACTTTAAAATTAGTATCTACTGTTGTTACAGTTCCACCAGTTGCTGCAATGTATGCATCTGGTTTTCCTCCGGCACCAAATCCTAAAACTTGATAACCAAAAGATTTACCTCTAGATTGTTTTTTTTTAGAACTTTTCCCTGTTATTATATAAGGGTTATCTACATCTTTCATAATTTTTATCCTTATGCGTCGTTAGCTGCATCAGTAGTATAGAATATTTTAATACCAAGAAGTCTACAATCGCCAGTAAAGGTATCGTTTCCTGTACCTGCATTTCTTTTTACTTGAAAATAAGTTTGTTCACCTGCTGCAGGAGAACCTGCGATTGTAACTGCACCACTCTCTGCTGAAATTTGTTGATCTTCTACTGTTCCTATACCAGCATCTAATACTTGAATAGCTGTTCCGTAAGCAACATCAATAGTATCACTATCACCACATGCTACACCCATTAATTCCATTGCACAGTTACCTGTGTTTGTAGTACTAGGAGTCCAATAATATTGAAAAGTTACTGTTCCTTCATTCCATGATTTAGGCATGGCGATTGAAAATTGTGCAAATTCATCTGTACTTGGATCAAAGTCTAATACTTTCATATCAGGTCTTCCTGCTGTTGTTTCAACTTGTTGTAAAGAAGCGCCATTAGTTGTTGTTTCATACATCGCTGAAGCTGGAACCCAGATAGTTTCTTTACCTGCAATTTTAATTGCACCTGTAGCATCAGCACCATCTACTGCTTTAGCGACTCCAGTTCCATTAGGAGCTATAGTTATATCTCCATTAGCTGCGTCTGTAATTGTAATCGTACCTGAGTTAGTACCTGAATTAGTATCTAAAATTAAATCGTGTGCTCCGCTAGAAGTTATAGTTGCATTTGCGGCACCTGTTCCAAAAACTGTTTCTCCAGTTCCTTTTGGTTTGATAGCTATGTCAATGTTTGAATCACCACCTGTTGCAGATAGTGTAGGATCATTTCCTGTAGCAGCATTTGCTATTGTAAATTCGTTAACTGCTGAACCTGTAGCTGTTAAAAGTGCAAGTTCATTTCCGTTCGTATCTAAAATTGAAGTTCCAATTTTAGGTGAAGTTAAAGTTTTATTAGTTAAAGTTTGTGTTCCTGTAAGTGTAACATCACCAAAACTTAAACTATAAATATCTGGGTTAGTACCATCGTTTGCTGTAGCAAATACAAGTTGATCACCTTTATCTGTAGCAGAAAAAGTAAATGTATCTCCAGAACCAGAAGCATATTTAAATTGTACTGTGTGTGATCCTGATGTTGAATTTCTTAAAAAATAAAAGTTTTGAACATCTAAAGGAATTGTAACAATTTGATTTCCAGAAATAGTTCCTGTAAACTCAATCATTCTATGAGACATGACTGCTCCAGTTGATCCATCAGAAACTGAAAGAGCTGTAGTTTGTGCACCACCTGCTATAGATTGTGCAGAATAACCACCTGAAATTTGTTCAATGATACTTAAATTAGTATTGGTTTTTGTACCCCACGTACCAGCATTTTCTCCAGTTGCTTGAAGTTCTATACCTAGAGGTGTGTATGTTGATGCCATAAATTTTTATCTCCTATGCTATACATTACTATAGCTTGTATTTGATCCTGTTGCAACACTTGTATAGCTTGTATTTGATCCAGTGTCAATATTTGCATAAGCCTGTATTCCAATAATTCCTGCAGTAGATGTAAGCTCATCTGTTACTAATCCTTGTACTATGTCTGGAGGTGTAATAGACCCCGCTGATGTAGTAACTGCTTGTCCAGATAATTCATAAGCAACTTCTGTAATAATTGAACCCACACCAGATGTTGCAGATACACCTGTTACATCAACTAATTCAATAGAAGTAATTGTAATATCTCCTATACCAAATGTTGATGATACTCCTGTTATTGGTTCAGTGCTTACACCAAAAGCTAAACCTGGAGTTCCTAAACTTGATGTCGCTGAAACATTTGCTATTGGCTCAGTGCTTGCACCAAAAGCTAAACCTAAAATTCCTTCATCTGTTGTAGCTGTTTGTCCAGAAACAGAAACTGTTGGACTAATTACAAAACTAACACTACCAACACTTGTTGTTGCTTCTTGACCAGATAATTCATATGCAAATCCTAAAGTAGGAGATCCAACACTTGAAGTTACTTCTCTACCTACTAAAGTAAGAACTTGATTTGGAGATTCACCCCAAGAATTATCTCCCCATTCATCTCTACCCCAACCAACTAATGTTCCAGTGTAAGACATTGTTGGTGTTGCAAATTCTGATTGAACACCTGTAAGAGGAACTCCAATCTCTGCATCAACCACTACACTTCCAATACTAGAAGTTAAAGAGTGGTTACTTCCTACCATTTCTAATTGGTATTTAACTTCTGTAGTAATTGAACCTGTAGAAGAAGTTAATTCAAAACCTGAAACAGAAATAGTTTCATCTCTTCCTTCACCCCAATCAGCATCATTCCAAGCTAATCTTCCCCAACCTGTTTCGTTAAATTCTTCAGAGTTACCTAAAGATGTAGTAGCGGTTACACCTGTTAATCCTACAACTACAGTATTAGATTGCCATGTGTTTTGATTCCATGCAATTGAAGGGCTATCTCCACCCCAAATTGATGTTTCCGACATAAGGATTTCCTCCTTACGCTATACGAATGATTGCGTTACTTGCGTCTGCTGTTGGAAATTGAATTGTAAAAGTTCCAGAAGAAACTGTTTTGTCACCACCGAAAGCAATAACTGCTACTGCTTTATCAGATTGATCATCATTATAAATTAAAGCACCATTAGCTGTAAAAGAAGCAGAAGTATAACTTACATCTGAAAAATCACAAACTGCAGTTGATCCAGATAAAGCTGGAGTTACACTCGTTAGAGTTGCTCCACCTGCAGAGTATGCAGATCCAGATGTGTTAGATATTTCGTTTGATGTACCGTAAGCTGTAGTTCCAGCACCTAAAGATGCAGAACTTGTAAATAAAGCTATTTTAAAAGTGTCTCCACTTGATGCTGTGAAGTTATGTGTTCCAACTAAAATCTCTTGCTTAAAGCTGTTACAAATTGCCGATGATATTGCCATAATATTTTATCTCCTATGGGTTTGCTGATTTAACTGGTATTCGAATAGCGCCATCTGTGTAGTCATCTCTTCGTCTTCTACCAACTTGTTCGTTAGCAAACTTTTGTACCTCTTGTTTATACTTATTTTCATATAGTGTCAACATATCTATTGGACCTTTTAAAAAACCATATGTCTCTGAAAGACAACAATATAATAGACCATTTGGAAAGTTTAAACTTATATAGTTGGAAGTGTTGCTAGACTCTAAAGTAGCTGGCATTTTATTATAATGTACTCTAAATTTGTATGTTGCATCAGGGACCGGAGCAAGAAACATTCTTCCTGATGTGGTATCTGTATTACCTGTGGCTCCTCCATACATAGAATAATATTTAGGTTTACCTCTTTTTGCGGATTCAGTTGAAGATATATATTCTTGTAGATAAGTTACATCTTTTTTTTCTAACCAAATATTTGCTCCATCTATAGCCGATGTAGAATCATATACTTGAATACCCCTTACAAAAAGAGCTCCTGCTGGAGCATTAATTGACTCTTGACCTACAACCAAATTACCTGATTGTTGAAGTCTATCAGCATCTATTGGAATATCTCTCATTATTCTATACTGAGAGTTTAAAATTATATTTTCTAATATAGCTGTAGTTAAAACATTAGAATCTGTTTCTGTATAATTTCTTATTTGTGTAACTAAATCACTATAACTTATTCCAGCCATTACTTAATATCACCTTTATGTTTTAAACGTATCTTTTTTTGTTTTGCAGTTTCCTTCACTTCCTCATACATTGTAAGATGAGGATCTTGTTTTTCAGATTTAAAAATATTTTTTATCCAGTTCCAAATTTTATTTATCATGCTTGTATTGTTATAGGCCCAACGGAACAACCGTAGCCTCCTCCTTTTACACCACCAGTTGTAGCAGTATCTGAATTAACTGTAAAGAAGAAGAAATTAGATATCATATAATCAGTTGTATTTCTTCCTGGATTTCCATCTCCTGTATCACTAACATATTTACCAGTTGTAATAGCATAACCTGATCCTTGTCCTATTTGCGCTCCTGTAATTCCATCAAAATTAGGAATTGTTGCATAAGCAAAAACAGGATTTGTTGTTGTTCCTGTTCCAGGTGAAATTGTTGGTGGACCTCTAAATAAATATGTTGTTCCGTTTGTTAAACCATGTCCAGGTGAAAATACATTTATAATTCCCGACCCTGCAGCATAAGTTTCAAAACCATTATTAGAAATCATTACAGTTGTAGTAGGTTCTGTTCTATCTGGTCTTACTTGTAATAAAGCAACACCATCTCCACCTACAGGTTTAGGTTCAAGTTGTGGTTGTTTAGGTTCATACTCTGTGTAATGAACAAAAGAACCATTCCATTCTCTGACCATTTCTCTATATGGAAATTCCAATCCTGATCTATCTGAAATAGCTTTTGAATGTTTTCCTGTTGCGTATTTAGACATTATTTTTTATTTTTTTTCTTTTTCTTTTTCTTTTTAACGCCACCGGGTCCTAAAGGTTTATCTACCCGACCCCCTTTAGCCATATTTTTTTCTCCAAGTTGTTTTCTAGCTTCTTCAATTGCTTCTTGTTGAGAAAAACCATCTTCTCGAAGTTTTGATACAAGTTCCATAAATTTTTTTTCGTTCATATTAAGTTCCTGGGTAATAAGCTTTTGGTGTAATAAATGTACTTGAAGCTGAACCATCTTCTGCAAGTGCTCTAGCTAATTCATCTTCGTAATATAATTTCATTTGTTGAACCAATTGCGGTTGATATTTTTGTGCAAGATAAAAAGCTAAACCTGAAGTCATACAAGGAACAAATCTAAATGGAATATCTGTTGCATTTGTATAATCTCCAACATCTTGAATTCTTTTTATATAATAGAAATGCATATCTTTAGATGCATTAGTTGAATCAGGTGTA
>Ga0208157_1000479_pt1 | contig 21734 bp, 28 predicted proteins | sample 5_EtaG_FD_184077 | JGI IMG/M metagenome (GOLD analysis project Ga0208157, IMG submission 184077) | Marine viral communities from the Subarctic Pacific Ocean - 5_ETSP_OMZ_AT15132 metaG (SPAdes) (version 2) | ecosystem: Environmental > Aquatic > Marine > Oceanic | place: Pacific Ocean | collected...
CGAATCAAGGAACCCATAGGAGATTATTATGGCAATTACTCAAGCTGTATGTAACAGTTTTAAAGTGGAGATCCTGAAAGGCCTACACAATTTTACGGCAACGACAGGGAACGCTTTTAAACTAGCACTATACGATAACGAAGCAACTTTAAGCAAATCAACAACTGCATTTCAACAAACTGACGAAGTAGGTGCATCAGGCACTTATGCTGAGGGTGGTGGAGCGTTAACATCTGTTACGCCGACATTATCATCAGATACTGCTGTTTGTGATTTTAGTGATATATCTTTTACAAGTGCAACTATTTCAGCGCAAGCCGCTGTTATTTACAATAGTTCAACTGTATCTGGTTTAACTACAAATGCATCTGTTTGTGTATTAGATTTTGGTGCTGTTAAATCTTCAACTTCAGGAACATTTACAATTACGTTTCCTGCTGCTGAAGCAACTGCTGCAATTCTAAGAATCGCATAGGAGATAAAACATGGCCTCTATCCAAGGATGGGGCCGACAAACTTGGAACAGTGGTGCATGGAACCAACAGGCACCTGTTTCTGTTACAGGTAATGGCCTCACGTCATCTCTGGGAACTGAGACAGTTGCGACTGATCAGAACATATCTGTAACTGGTGTTGGTTTAACATCAGCTGTTGGAACTGCTGTTGCTGTTGGTATTGCTCAGGTAAATCCTTCAGGAAACCCTCTTACATTTACCATCGGAACTGAGACAGTAACAACAGATCAGAACATATCTGTAACTGGTAATTCTCTTACTTCTTCTGTTGGAGATGATTCACAATCGGTAACATCTACAACTGGTTGGAACCGTGACACAGATGTAAATACAGGTGATTCTATTGGATGGGGCGATCAACAATGGAATGCTGTAGGTGGTTCATTTGCTCTTACAGGTCAAGCACTTAGTGTTTCTTTAGGAACAGAAACAGTAGCAACAGATCAAAATATATCTGTAACTGGAGTTTCAACAACCTCATCAATAGGAACTTTCTCAATATCAGGTGATTCACAAGTAACTGTTGTCGCTGCAAGTGAACCAGAAATGGATGCTCTTACAGGAACTGTATCAGTTTCAATTGGTAAGACAGCTTTCCCATCAGGTAATGCAATGACCTCTACAACAGGAACTGTGCTTACATCAGTATTTGTTACTGGTCTTGGAACGACACTTTCTTTGGGAGACGAAACCCAAGAAACAAGCTATGAAGCTCCTAGCGTTTCCTTAACATCAAGTATAGGAATCACACAAATTCGTACGGATGTAAGCTTTACACCAACTGGAGTTTCTGCTACAAGTAGTGTAGGTAATTTACAAGGGACTTTCTGGTCCGCTGTAGACGACTCTAACTCAGCCATAAGTTGGACAGAAGTTCATCAAGCTGCATAAAAAAGTTTTGACAAACTTTCAAATAATAACTAAAACTTTATTAGGAGATTAAATGAGTTCAACTTATTCAACTGGCTTACGAATAGAGCTACAAACATCAGGGGAAAATTCAGGTACTTGGGGTACTATTACGAATAACAATTTCTCTCAAGTTTTTGAATTCGCTATTGCTGGTGTTTATTCTAAAGCAATTACTACTGGGACTTCAACTACGCTAACAAACGGCGATGGTCCTCAAACTCAAGCAAACAACGAAGCTAGACAAAATCAATTAATTCTTACAGGAACAGTTTCTACTACGCATACTTTACAATTTCCAGCTACACAAAAAACTTACGGTATTTACAATAACATTTCTGGTGGTGCAGATATTTCTGCTAGACTAGGTGCTTCAGGAAACACTGTTACTATTACAAATGGTAAATACAGAATGGTTGCTACCGATGGTACTAACTGGTATGATATTTTTTCTCTTGCTGGTTTAGGTGAAGCTTGGGTAATTAAAACTGGTAACTACACAGCATCAGATGGAGATAATCTTTTTGTTGATACATCTGGCGGTGCAGTAACAATAACCCTACCTTCTTCTCCTTCAATTGGTAATCAAGTAAAAATCATTGACGCAGAAGGAACTTTTGGTACAAACAATTGTACAGTAGGTCGTAACTCACAGAAGATACAAGGATCAGCTGCAGATTTAACAATAAGCACTAATGGTGCGGGCATTGCGCTTGTTTATGTAAACAGTGACAATGGATGGAGGTTGAAATATAACGACTAATGGCTAACTTACAAGATATAGTAAACAGAAGTGAAGTAGGCGCAATTAAGCCTTGGACTAAAGCTACAGCCCCAGCAGGTTACTTATTATGTGACGGTTCAGCTGTATCAAGATCAACATATGCAGAATTATTTGCTATAGTTTCTACAACTTATGGATCTGGTGATGGATCAACAACTTTTAATGTTCCTCAATTACAGGGTAAAATGCCACAAGGTTATGATGGTAACACATATAATTTAGCAGGTACAGGTGGAGCAAATACAGTGACAGTTGCGGTAACTAACAACCAAGCTGCAACAAATGCTACAAACCAAGCTGTTACCGTAACAGGATCTATTTCTAATACATCATTAACAACGGCTCAACTAGCAAGTCACAATCACGCTGCGGGTGCTAACTATCAAAGGGGATCTGGAGGAAACCAGGTACAAGGAATGGGTCGTCAAAACGTAACAAATGATGGTTTTAATAATGATGTTACAGCAAGCGCAGGCTCTGGAACTGGACACAACCACTCTCACACTTTATCAGGAACTTTAACTGGTAATATTACAACAAGTTTAACTGGATCCGTTACGGCTGCAGGAACAAATTCATTCTCACCTTTTGTGGTGGTAAACTATATTATAAAGCATTAGGAGATATTGATGGCAACACAAATAGTAATATTAAATGGAGATAGCATTACACTTGATGATTCATACCATATTAAATGGGCTGATAAAGGTAAGAATTGGGTAGATGGTTGGATTCCAAACACTATTCACGCAGTTATTTGGAACAATTTAATAGGGCAAAATGAAATACAAAGTAAAGATCCAGCTACTGGAAATATGACGGGTAATACTAACTTATCCGCTACTAGTGATGCTGTAGGATCAACTACTATTGCAGCTTTATTAACTTGGGCTGAAACAAGGCAATTACAAATTGAAGAAGCAAAAGCTACTTATTTTTCGGCTGCAAAAGCTGATGAAGATAACGGAACTACAAACACTGCAGGAAAAAGCTGGATTGATTACGATCCAAATTATTCGTAATTATTTAAAACTTTTTTTTCTCCAAAATATTTTTTTATACTTATCAATCCATACACTATTTAACATGTTTAATGTTTTTGCATGAAGTTTTTCCATATAAAAACCAGACCATATTTTCCATGATTCTCTTTTAAAAGGAATTACTTGAACCATAGGTTCACCTTTATTTATTATAAACTGTTCGTTTCTTTTATGTAAAATAAAAGGAAAATTAATTTCATTAATGTAAGTATCTGTATCAACAATCCCTGCTATAATTTCAAATCTAGGTTCTAATCTGTTCATAGGTTTAATAAATAAACAACTATATCCTGGAGGTGTTTTAATTAACCATTTACTATGAAACTTACCTGCATGTTTACCTGATATTTTTTTCCAAGAATTAGGTAGTTGTGTTTGATTATGAAAACCAAAATCCTCTTCTTTTTTACTAGCTGGAGTTACAGAAAAATCATCCTCAACAGAGTCTACCACATAATCTTGATCAAAAGGTATAATGTAACCAGCAGTCATTGAGTCTAAAAAAGGTATGCATGTTTTTAATGTTGGATCATGAACATTACCTCCAACAAATCTTTCAAGTTTTTTATATTCATCGGGAATAAATCTTGATGCTGGTTTAGGATGTGGCCATACATCAAGCATTTCTTTATTAGTTGCACAAAATATAATTTTCTTATTTATCATTACTATTTATTTTTTGTATAAAATTAAAAGACATTGATCTTCTAGTTGCTCCTTTTATTTTAGTTTTAAAAGGCATAACACAATGTTGATGCCTAGCTTCAAAAATATAAAAATGACCTACTTCAGGTTCCATCCATGTGGTGTCTACACCATCAACGTCTGTAAATCCTAACTGACCATCTTTAAATTTATGTGGGTCTTTTACATCATTTATAAATTCTGGTATTTTTAAAAACATCACACTAGACCAACCAGTATTATCATGATGGGTGTGAGGAGGATTGTATTCTCCTTCTTTCATATCATTTATCCAACAACTTAAAATTTCTAATTCTTTAGTTCCTTTATATAAATTTATTTTTTCTAATGTTTCAATATAGTCATTCATACAATCAACTATATTTTTAGATATTTTAGTTTTACCAATATGATGTGTAAACTCAAGTTCAGAATCTAATCTTCCTGCTAATCTTGGACCAAAAGAATTAAGATTTTTTCTATGCTCTTCGTATTTATGATTTAAATCATCGATAGCCTCTAAAGGCATATCGTATCTTTTAACCATTCTACCAAAGACGTTTGTTTGTGCTTTCATTCTTTTTTCTATCACTTTCATAACACAAATTCTCTGTCAAGAAAACAATTTTAAAAAGATTACTTGATATATTCTGTACACATGTTTAAATTAGATCTCACCCAAAAATTATAAATCAAGGAGATATTATGGAAAATCAAGAAGTATTGAAGGCTATAGCTACCCTTGCTGATAAGGTGAGTCGTTACCACGAACGTTTATTAGCAGTGGAAAGAGACAACGAAAGATTACAAAAAGAATTATTAGAACACAAAAAAGGTCCTCACATACATACAATTCAAGGTAAGCCACATAACTCCGATGCAACAGTTATGGTAACTGGTTTAGACTCTGATATGGAATGTGAAGCTTGTAGTGCTTAGTTAAAAAAATTACAAATTGAGTATCTAAAAGAGCCATTACCAGCCCATTGAAGTGGGGCGTGATAAACATCTGATGAGAAAAAAATAGCTCTATTACATTTAAAACCAACGTGAATACTTAGTTCAAGTTCGTTTGATTTGTTAATATTATAAAACCCTGTGCCATTGTTAACAGATTCAGGACCATGCATATAAATTAAACATTGATATTTACATCCCATTTCTCCAATGTCCGTGTGTGGTCTTGGCATATCATTTGCACCAACCATAGTGTATGTAGTTTGTATAAAATTATTTGTTTTAAAATTAAATTTTTTATCTATTAAATTTTTAATTTCATTTTGAACATCACAATTATTAACTAACATATGCTCATGCCAGTAACATCCTTTATGACTATCAATTTTAGATTTACTAGGTGGAACATATTCAATAGATATCATCTGTTGAACTATCTCGTTGTAAATATTTAAAGGAAAAAAATCTTCTTCTATAAAAACTTTACTCAGCAGCTTCTCCTAACATATCTGCTAAAGAAGGAGCAAATACTTTTACGTCTCTTCTAATTTTTTCTGCAGTTGTGGATGTTCCTGGATTATCAATATCAGCTTGAGCTTCTGCTTCTGAGTTATACTCAGCACCTGTATCCACGTGTGTAATTGTAGTTTCAGTTTTTACTTTATAATGTGGAATTTTTCTTCCATCTTCTGTTGTAATATGTCCTAGTAATTCAGCAGGTTCAACTATCGGCATCTTCTTTTCTCCAATTTATGTTAAAACTAATAATAACTCTATCATCATCAGAACTATTTGTTTGTACTTCATGTTGTAACCATGATGGGAAAAAAATCAAGGAATTTTCAACAGGTTCCCATTGTACGCTGTGAGCGAGGTGTATAGAGGCTTTATCTGTTTTCGGGGGTGATAACACCTCTGACTGTGGTTTAGGCTCTAGAAACACAATATTTCCACACTTTTTAGGAGCTTTAAGATAAAAGACACCAGATAAATAGTTATATGGGTGAGTATGCACATTGTTTCGTGATCCTGGTGGGTTTATCATACCCCACATACCAGTCATCTCAGGATTGTAATCATCTTGTACATCCATGTGATTAAAACAATCTTTTGCATATTTAAGAATGTCACCAACTAAAGGTCTAAATTTTTTTATGTCGTATATTTCATCATGACTATGCCAACCACCTATGTTTGAGCGAGGCATACCCATTTCATCTTTTTCTCTTAATTGATATACATAATCAATAAGATGTTCGTGGCCTTTTAGTTGTAGTGAAAATACGGGGGTAATAAATAGAGAATGTAAATTAATCAGAGCTGTCCTTTCGTGACCTCCATAAAACTTGCTATAATGTGCACCTGATTGGCAGCATTGGCTTGAACTTTAAGAACATCACTTTCTTGCAGAACTAAAGGTTGTGTCAATAATTCTGTGGTTGTATTCGTAGCAACACTTTTTGCTTTAAATAATTCAAAGGTTGCAGAAGCTCGGACAACTTCAACATCAACTAAAGTTGTTGAACCAGAGTCGTTACAAATTAAAAGAGATTTTACTACATCTGTAGTAGGCGGAACTGGTGGTGTTGCACCAGGATTAGCCGTAGGAACTGTTATAATGGTTGTTAAATCTGTTGTGGTGATATCCACCATTGCGCTTTTAAATACATTAGCCAAGGAAAAAAGCCTCCGACTGTGATTCTTCTTTTAAATCTTGCTGGTAGTTTGTGTTAAGTAAAAGAATAATTTGATCTAATAATGCAACCATTTGATCAAATTGATTGGCATCGTATTCAGGTGTTGCATTTGGTAATCGTGTAATTGTTATTTTAGCCATTATCTTCTTCCGTCTGGTCTAAGTTGTAGTTTTGTAGACCCGAGTCTCCAAGCTGTGTCATCAACTGTGTTAGTTTCATATTTAATTTTAACCGCTCTACCTCTACCTCTTACATCAATTTTTTCTGTTGTGCTAGTAATACTGCCTGTTGTAGTTACATTAGCTGCGGATTGTGGATACTGCTCTAATGTTAAAGTGGCAGTCATTGTATTAGCAAGATTATCAAAGTCAGGGACTAATCTACTGACTGACATGAGCTCATCGCCATCAGCAATCTCAACAGATCCTGTTGTTAAAAAAGCAGAAATAGCTGTGCCATCTGCTTGATTGTTTCCTAATTCATGTTCATAAATATAAGAAGCTCCTGCCGTTAGACCCAATATAGTAGATGCATTTGCTGTTAAACTTGCACTATATTCTGTAGCAATTGGCTGTTCATATACATAAGCACCGAGCCAAGTTGTTCTTCCAATATTAATAGTATACCAAGTGTTTTCTAAATAATTGTAAGCAACACCTCTATCTATTGCTGTAGCATTTGCTGAAGGATAGTACCAAATAATTTCATTAAAAGCTGTATTAATACCACACGCTATATCGTTTCTATTTGTGTAACTAAGATCATCAAATACATAATCTTGTACAGAGCAAGGCATTTTTTTAACAACACCATCGTACATATAAAAAGAATTATCAGACATCCAATATGCTCTACCATTTACTTCAATAGCAGCATGCTGTGCTATCAACCCACAGTTAGCGCCAAGTTGTCTAAGACCAAAAGTAAAAGGCGTGCCAACAAACTGAACACCATGAAGTGAGGTATCTGTCCAAACAAGTATTTGACCTGATGATTTAACAGCACCCACTATTCTAGAACCGTCTGATATACGCAGTGAACCAGCTTCGTTTGTTGCTACTGGTGTATAATCTGTAGCATCCTCTCGGTCAGAAAATCTAAATAATAAATCATCTTGAGAGGCTGGTGTACCAATAGTAGTTTCTGTACCAAAAATCATTAAGTGTCTTGTGTCAGTAGATACCAAACTAAATCTGGATGCAGTAGGAGCGTTAGATAAAGCCGTTGCTCTAGCATCTATTGAACCAGAAAGATCTTTTATAAATGTACTGCCATTTAAAACAGTAGCTATTAAATCTTCACCAAAATTGTCTAACGACCAGCTACGAGCAAAGACAGTTACATCTGAAGATGTACTTGGTTCATTCCATTTCCCTGCACTCCAAGTATCTGTGCCCCATCCATAACCATAGGTAGAAGCAGTTTCACCAATATTGATTTGATAATTAGCATTACCTGATCCACCTCCACCAGAAGTAGATCCAGAAGCTGCGCTAGTATGTGTAACTTTATAAGTATTAGCATCCACATATGTTGTAATTTCAAACTCGTTATTCATATCCAAACCATCTATTGCAGAGAATGAATCAAAAGTAACAAAGTCTCCTTCAATAGCTCCATGATTTGCGTCAGTTACTGTGACTGTTGTTGTGCCATTTGTTGTAAAAGGATTGGTTAAAGATGCTGTTTCTCTAATAGGTGTAATGTCATAAAGAGCACTACCTGAGTATAGATATAGTTTTCTGTCGGTGCCTAAAGCAAGATATCTAGTTCCGTCTAAACCAATCCAACTATGCGTATCACGGACCACGCCCACGACAGTTTTATTTGGATCTGGTAAATAAGACCAGCCTTTCCATCTTTCAGGTTTTCCGTAGTGAAAACGTACAAGGTCAGAGTCAACATATTTACGTTGATCACCTGCTGAGTAAGCGGTATCTTGTTTATCTATGCCTGGTTGGAACTTTAAATCAACTAATTTCATGGCTAATTATTTTAACCTATTTTACTTAAAATTAAAGAGTATTATTAAAAGTACATTGAAATGCAATAGATACTCTCATAACAGGGCATATTCTGGACACAGCAACTCCTCTATGAGGAAGATATGACGGAAAAACAGCAGCTCTGTTGGGAAGAGGAATAACTCCTGATGTTACTCTTTTTAAAGCTTCATCAAATATAATCATTTCTCCACCCCATGTTACATCCCATGTTGAATGTAAAAAGTGAACGACAGTTATGTCTTTTGAAAAAACAGCAGGATCATCTTGATGCCATGCTTGATCATATAAAGGAGGACCACAATTTAAATGAACTCTTTTTAATGTATTTTTAAAATTATCTTCTACTTTTATTTTACCATTAATTGCATTCCAAAGATTATAAATAACATTTGATTTATTAAACTCACCTTTTTTTATTGAAGAATTAACTTCAGATATATAATCACTTGCCCCAAAACCAAAATTAGGATCTCCATCAAAAGAATTATTATTGAATTGCCAAATTCCTTTAGTGCATTCTTTAGAAGCTAATGTAAAAATTTCTTCAGGCACAGCATTATCAATTACTTTAAGAATAGTCATTTTGATTTAAACTGTGTTCCCACATTTCCTTTAAATGAATAATTGCCCATGTGTGTCATACCACTTACAATATCAGCGTATATTTTACCACCTATTTTCTGCCACAAACGACAAAAAGCATAATCTTCCGATAAATATCTTTTTGTATCAGGCTCTATCATCGTATCAAAAAAAGCATAGTTCCACTTAGATGTGTCATGATAATTAAAGGTTTTGTCATGTGGAGCACCAATGTGTTGATCTGGTATAAATTTTAACTCAGGATAAGCTAAAGCCATTTTTTTAAAAACGTTTCTTTTTATTAACATAAAACCTGTGGCGCCATCTAATACTTCAATAAAACCTTTTTTAGATAAAACTTTATTAGGGTCTTTAACATTTAAATTGTACTGCAATGAAGCTGCATGTAATTCATCTTCTGATATGTTTGGATTTTCTCGTGCTCTACTCTTAACTTTTCCCCAGTCAATTGTTTTACGAGGATATACACCTGTAACTACATCCTCATCTAAATCTAACATACGAAATACTGATTCAGGATTAAAAGCAATGTCGGCATCAATAAATAAAAGATGAGTGTATTGTGGTTCATCCATGAACAATTGCACTAACGTATTACGAGCTCTTGTAATTAATGACTCATTACCAATTGTGCCAAATTGTAATTCTATTTTTTTACTAGCTGCTAATGCTGTTAGTTGTAAAACGCTTTTAAAATAATCAGCAGTAATCATACCTCCATAACAGGGAGTGCCTATAAAAATTTTAGTCATGTTTTTTAAAATTATAACATTGTTTAAAAGGGTTATTATCTTTACCCAACACATAGTAAGCTCTACCTGCTAATCTTTTTTTCTGTTGTAAAGGATAAGGATACTCCGTGGTTGGATCGTTTACATAACAATCTACGTTTACACCGATATGTTTTTTTAAAAAAGATATATCATTCTTTACATTATTATATTGATCAAAATTATACTTTAAAGAATTTATATCAAAATCATGAACACAAACAACTCCTCTGTGAATATTTAATATTTCATCCGCTAAAGGCCAGTAGTCATTCCAATGTGCATCTAAAAAATAAAAAGGAAAACCAACACTAACGTGTCTTATAAAATTATCACTTGATAAATTGTAGAGTGTAACATTAGTATACTTGTTTAATCTTTTTTTTGCATTCTCATAAAAATTATAATTATTTTCACAAGATAAAATATTTATTTGTGGAAAACATTTTGCAAGAAATTCAGTAGTATCGCCCATATTAGTACCAGTTTCTATTACTGAGTCACAGTTGTATTCCTTTATTAAATAACAAACTTCTAAAGCCATGTGAATATCAAAACCAAACGGTCCACCATCATCATTCATATCTACACTGAGTCTTTCTGTGGTATAAAAATTATGTAATATTTGTTCTTTATTCAAAAGATTTACCTGCAAAAAATCCAACTGAAGCTATAATTCTAGGAGTAGATGAAATTGATTTATGTCTAATTCCTTTTGGTATGTGAAGAAGATCTCCATATTCTAACAAATAATCTTTATTGGTATCTGTTATTCGATAAATAGTTTTACCGTGCATGCCAATTAAAAAAACATCTTCTGTATCTACGTGTGACATTCCTGTATTTGTGACGAAAGAAAAAAATAAATCAACTCCATCTCTTGTTTCAGGAGTGTATTTAAAAATCTTATACAAAAAATCTAAAAAAACAAAAAAATCAGTATTTGTTTTATGAACATCTTTAACCTGCCAAGTAGCATTAAAATTCAGTATATTACTTTTGTTAATAACAGTTAGAGAATAATCATCAATTAAACTCGCAAGAATATCAAAATTATAATTGCTTAAATTTTGAGTAAACTTTTTTACATAAGTAACTTTTTTGTTTTTAATTCTTTTTATATCTTTATTATTTAACAGCATAATCCACCTTTAAATATTCTATTTTTTTTACCCAATCTTTAGGTATGGCTATAGCACCTCCACCTGTAATGTCATCTTTATCTTTACTATAAGATCTCATAATAACTATCCTGTGATCGTTATCAGTAACCATCCACCCTACCTCTTGGCACACGGCCAACGGAGCGTTGATGACGTCTTTTATATCTAGCCATCCTGTCTCTGTATCACGGGCATCGAGCCACGTAACACGGACCATGGGTACTTTATTTATATCCATTTTCTTTTTAATACTCCTTTCTTTTTTTTGAATAATCAACTCCAAAATTTACTGCCATTGTTATCCTGGTATTATCGGTTGTGTTTGAACTAACTGAATGAAAAATAGAACCATCAAAAAAAATAACTGTACCATCTTTTGCGCTGATTTCTTTTACATTACTAAAATTTGTATGAGAGTCTGTTTTTTTAATAAAGACAGCATTGTCGTTAGAATGAAAAAAAAATTTACTGTTTGATTTTTCAACATCTACAAATAAAATTGCTGATAAGTAATTTTGATGATTATGAGGTTGAGCATATTGATTTTGTTTGTACCAATTTAACCAACAGTTTCTTACATTAAGATCAGGTATGTCATAATCTTCTTTATCAATAAATATTTTAATGTTTTTTTCTATCTCTTCACAAATTAAATTTAAAGAACTGTAACGTTCGTGAGAGTTCCATGCTGTTCTTTTAGCCATAACATTACAATTTTCTTTTGGTGCAGTGTTGTGTTTATGAACTTCTTGATTATCTTCAACCAAAATAATTTGATTAACTTGTTTCTTCCATTCATTAAAATTAGGAAGTTGAAAATAAAAAATTTCTTGTGTGAAAATAGGTAATCTATTTATCTGACAGTTTTCCATGCTATACTATATCTCATTTTCTTTGCTTTATTTATCTCTGCTTTATGATTTAATTTTGTATCAAAAATAACAAGTCTATTTTCTTTGTAATTAATTTGTTGATCATTAAAAAGAAGTCTCCCTTTATACTCATCTTTCCAAGAAGTAGGAAAAAATAAAAATGTAAAATCACCATCATCGCAATGCATACTGCCCTCACATTCAGGAGGATAACAATTTACATATGACCTAATTAATTTATTTAACGTAAAATATTTTTTAGAAAAAAATTCAAATAAAAACTGATGTGATAAATATGAAGTTGTAGTGCAATTAAAAAAATTAGCTGGATCTTCTATAGTAGACTGGTGTAGTTCCCACTGCATAATTAATATCTCTCTATTAATAAAATCTAAAAAATCATTACTTAAAACGTTATCAAATACTTTTATCATCACTTTCCTTATAGAAAATATTAAGTGTGTATCGTTGAGAGCTTTCTCCAAAAGATTGTAAATCACTATGCATGATTTTAGTTCCATTAAAAAACAAAGCTCTATTTTCTACAAAACCTACATGAGAAGATAATTGATTATTGTATAAAAACCCTGTGCCATTATTTAAAAGAGGTTCTCCTTTTACAAATAAAAGAAAGTTAGCAACATTACCTTTATTGTCATCAGTATGAAATAAAGGTTCTTTTTTATTCTCTCTTAAATGTGCGCTTACCGATATTGGTTCAAGATTTCTGTGTGGAAAAAAATATTGTTTAATAAGTTTTAATAAAGGATCTTGATGAAAACTTTTAGGAAAAGTACGTCTATGTCCAAAATGTTCTCCTCTATCATTTTTTACAGGCAAATAAGATAAATTTATAATATTTTCTTGAAGTGATTTAAGTGTAGCTTCATCCAAAAAATTATCAACGTACATAACGAACTCTGTTTCTTTATGATGTTGCATTAATTATCCAATGGTTGTGGTTCTTCTTTTTTAATCAAATGTAAATTAAAAGATACTGATCTTCTTTCTTCATTTGGTGTTCTAAATGGATATACGCCGTGTGCTAACCAATTTGGAAACAAAAATATATCACCAACCTTTGGTGACTCTTGATGTTTATGTCCACTGAACGTAGCCGCTTGACCATTGAACCAACATATATCACCTACTGTTGGATAGTGATCTTCTTTTGCATACTCTTCTGGTAAACTTTTTGGTACTCGTAAATAACATACACCAGATAGTTGACCTTCATGTATGTGAAAAGGATTAAAGTCTCCTGCCCACTGGCTCACGGACCACATAGATTCAATGACCATCTTACCTACAAACTCTGGTCTAATTGTTTCACTTGCTGGTGGTATAGAAATATAATTCTTAACCATTTCACCAATTAATTGTACCATAGGCAAGAACTCTTCTGTGTTCATCCAGTCTTGCGGGAAACGAACTTCTTGTTTAACATTACCTGCTAAGTTACCTGAATGATCAAACTCTTTAGATAATTTCTTATCAGTCAACATCTCTGTCGCTTTATCATCAAGCATTTTAGTAATAAAATCAGGCATTCTACCTCTCATTATTGTAGGACCAAAGGGTCTAATAGTATCAAACTTTAAGACTTGTTCGGTTTGTTGTTTCTTTTTTGCCATGCTTTTCCTTTCTACTTGCAAATATATATTGTCATATAGCAATATTTTGCCTATAAATATATAATTAAATAGGCTTATTTATCCAAGGCCCGCCTCCTTGCATACGACAATCACATAAATTGCAGTTTATTAGGAGATTATGCTTAAAGGTTTAAAAGGAATATTAGAAAAAGGGTTGCAGATAGCAGCACCTTTTATTGGAAACATGATACTGCCAGGCGCAGGAGGAGCTATGCTTGGATCAGGTATTGCTTCATTACTTACAGGTAACAAACCAAAAGACGCTTTGCTATCAGCAGCAGGTACATATTTAAGTGGTATTGGTAATCCGCAAGGAAGTCCTTTGTCTAGTTTATTAAATAGAAAATCAGGCCCTGTAGAACAAATTGTAAAAAGACAAATTGGAACAGGAACTCCTTTTTTTAATACAGACAATCCAAATGCTATTCAAATACCAGGCACTAAAAAATCAATTTTTGATACTATTTTTTCTCAAAGAGGCACAGACGAAAATCCAAAACCTTCTTTTGGTATGCAAGCACTATCAACAGGACTACCAGCATACTTATCTTACCTCGCGGCAAAAGAAGATAGAGATAAAGCAAACGTTCCTGATGCAAGTGAATACATGAGTGCAGTAGATAAAATGTATGGCGGACAATTTGAAAGACCACCAGAGGAAAGACGAATACAAAATTTAACTCCCACATATAAAGCTACGGGCGGCATGATGGGACAACAACCAGTTAATGGATTAAAATCAATAGAACAACCTGTTCAATATTCAGCAATGACAGGTCAAGGTATTATGGGAATGGCAAAAGGTGGATCAGTAGATCCCAAAGAATTAGAAATTTTAATGGACGACGGTAACATGTCTTACGAAGAAGCAATGGATTATTTAAAAAGTATAAGAAACATGTCAAAAGGTGGAGATGTATATCCAAGAAGAACAGGTCAGATAAGTGGACCTGGTACGAAGACAAGTGATTCAATACCTGCAATGTTAAGTGACGGCGAGTTTGTACAACGAACTGATGCTGTTAATGGTGCAGGTGTAATGATGGGTGCAAAAAACGCACAACAAGCAAGAGAAAAAGGCGCAGACTTTATGTACGCACTACAAGATAAACTTGCTAAGATGGGTCAGAGAGTAGCTTAATGGTAGCACAGACATCAACGCAGATAGCTAGAGAAGCACCATTTTTAGAAGACTATAGAAGACGACTTTTAGACAGTGTATATGGTGGAACTGAAGTTTATAAAGAAGGTGATACATTACCACCAGGGAAAAAAATTGGTGATAAAAAATCTCCAGGTCTTTTAGATACACCCGTTGATCAATTTAGACGTGGTATAGCTAGTTTTGCACCAACAGAGTCAGCAGCTTTTACTGAAGCTTCAAGACAAATGGGAATAGATCCTACAACAGGACAACGAACAGGTGTAGCATCTTTTGAACCTTTTATGCAAAAAGCAGGTGCTGGTTTAGATCAAGCTATAGCAGGACTTGGAACAGGACAAGCAACAGCAGCTTTGGGTATACCTTCTTTACAAGCGGCACAACAACAATTTGATCCTACAACAGCTAGAACATCAGACTTTATGAATCAGTATCAAGCTGATGTAACTAAAAAAGCACTACAACAATTAGATGAACAAGCAGCAATGGCACAAAGTAATCTTGCAACTAAAGCACAAAGAGCAGGAGCTTTTGGCGGAGATAGATTTGGTGTTCAAGAAGCAGAGTTAGCAAAAAATTTACAAGACATAAAATCAAAAAGAGTATTTGAAGATTTATCAAGAAACTTCATGCAAGCACAACAAGCAGCAATAGGAACAAGTGAGTCAGCAAGAGCAAGAGAATTACAAGCAGCGCCTGTTTATGGACAGCTTGGTCAAACAACTGGACAATTAGCATCCAGTATTGGTCAACAAGGATTAGGTTTTGGTAATTTAGGTGCTCAACAATTTGGTTTAGGACAACAAGGTATTCAATCATTACTTGGTGCTGGTCAAGTTCAACGAACTAGAGATCAAGCAATAGCTGATGAAGACTTTAGATTTAGCACAGCACAAAGCTTAGAGCCTAGACAAAGAATTCAGTTTGGTTCTGATATTTTGGCTGCGACTCCTTCTGTTCAACAGTCTATGAGTCAACAGCCAATACCATATACTAATCCATTAGCAGCAGCGGTCGGAGGAGGTCTAGCGGGTCTCGGAGGACTTGGTGCAATGTATAGTTAGTAGGTCACATGGCAGATTCTATTCTTAATAGACCAATGTTTAAAAACGAAGCTGACGTAGATTATGGTTTTGTAGACTATGATGATGGAACTGGTAAATTTTATCCAAACGAAATAAATATTCCAGGAAATTACGGAAGTGGAGAAACAAGACAAAAACTAGAACCAAAAGCATCAGCAGTCGAATCGGATGCAGGAGTAATCTCGTATCCACAATCACGGATCACAAGTGCTTTGGGCGGTGATGGCACGGGTATTATGGAAGCTCTAGCACTAACAGCAGATCAAGTAGACCCTGCTATATATCAAGCAGCAATGGCAGAACTTGTACCTACAAGATCAACAGCAGATATCGCTGCAGAGTATGATAGATTATACGCAGACGAACCTGCAGAAGCTCCTGATTATGGTTTTGAAAAAAATTTAGCCCTTGCAAGAGCAGGGCTTGCCTTGATGCAACCTACACCTGGAGGTACAATGGCTCCCTCTATTGCAAGAGCGGGAGATGCATTTATTCAAGATGTCGCGGCAATAAGAGGTAAAGAGAGAGAAGCGAAAGCAATAGCTCGTAAAGAACAACAAGCAGAAGATGCGGCAAGAAGAAAATATATTTTAGATACAAAACAAGCATCAGAGAATGCATCAAAAGCATTGCAAGGTGAAATCATTATGAAAGCTTTTGGTTTTAATTTTGATGAAGCACAAAAAAATAAAGCGTACATGCGTGATCTTTCTAAAATGTATTACAACTATCAATATGACACGGATCAAGAAGCAATGAAGAGACATTACGAATTATTAAAAGAACAATATAAAAAAGAGGGTAAGGTTTTATTTGATCAATCAACAGGTAAATTTGCTATGGGATACTTACAAGAGGATGCAAATGGTATTCCCATTCCTTACTTCCCTGTTAATGATGGAGGTACATTTAAATATGTTCCTCGTCCTGAAGCTATTGTTACTAACTTCACTTTAAACAATAAAGGTGATTTAGATCCTAATGCAAAACAGCTAATGGATTTATCAAGTAGAATTAACAACTCAAAACAAAACTTAAAGTTTATCAGAGAGGTTCAACAGTCTATTATGTTAGACCCTGGTATCATTGGTATACCTGGTTTATTTACAAAGTTCACACAAAGTGTTGGATCAACAGCATTTGATATTATGGACGCTTTAAAAGCAAAGAATGTTATTGATCAAAAATCTTATGACAGGCAAGTTCAAAAAATTGAAAATAGTGTTATTAGTCACTTAAAACAAGAATATGTTAAGTACAATTTAGATGGCGATAAAAATGGTGAAAACTTTATGCAAGCAGAAGGTGATGAAGCATATGAAATTTATAGAGCTTTCTTTAATCCATCAATACCAAAGAACGAAGTTAAATTAAATTCAATTTACTATGCTCTTGCAAGATCTCGTAAAGACTCAGGAAGACTTAACAAAGATGATATTGATAACGCAAAAGCGTCACTTGATATTTATAATTTAAGTGGTTCTGATGCAATTAGAGCTTCACTACAAGTTGTGTATGAAGAAATTGAAGCAAAATTAAAATCAGACATGTTGAATTTTAATAAATTTGGAGAAGGATATGAAAGTTTAATATCAGATATTCCTTACAATTCTTTTGTTGGTCAAACAGCAGGACAAGACATAGTTATAAGTTCATCAGCAGTACAAAGTGAATTTGTTCCAACAGATTCATCAGTAGGATTAGGTGGAACGGATGATGGCACAGGAGGTGCACCAACATTTAATGAAAATTTAGGAACGAATAATTAATATGGCAGATCCAAATGACATGACCCCTCCAGGGTATCAAACAATTACTATAGAACCAAGTAGAACAGGTTTAAATTACCCACTTTATTTAAAAGTAGAAGAGGTGGTTGATGACAAACCTGCTCTATCTCAAGAAGGTTTATTTGTTCCACGTAATGATATTGAAGCTACAAATGTTTTAAATTTTGTTAATCAAAAAAGACAAGCTGAAAAATTAGCACCTGTTACTATGGAAACATACAAGGCGAATGAATCTAACTTTATGAAATATGCAATAGGTCAATACAAAATAACAGAAGAGGGTAAAAGAGATACTGACCCTATTAATTATTATGGCAACAAGTTTCAAAAATACATGGATAAACTTAAAGAAGAAAATCCTACTGAAGGATTTGAAGGATTTGAAAAATTCAGAAGACCAAAAGATTATGCTTTTGCACAATTGGTTAACGCTGGAGAAACATTATCTGATTTTCTTCCAACAGAAAAAGGCGACTTTGCTTTAGGTGGTGAGCTTCTTGGTTCACTTCCCGCTATGGCTATGGAAGCATCTATGGCTATGCCAGGAGTAGCTAAAGTACCAGGCACAGTATATAAAAAAGTAATGGGTGGTGGAGCAGGAGTTGTAGCAGGTGCCTCACTTGGACGTGCAGGTGGTACAGCAACATATGATTTTATAAATGATTTAATAAGAGCAGCAGGAGGTCTTGGTGAACCTTCTGATGAAGCAGATCCAGGCATGCAAGCATTAGCAGAAATGAGAAATAGTGCCATGTTTACAACAATGGCAGCAGGTTTAGGACCTCTTTTTACATATGCTAGACCTGTTATAGGAAGAATTTTAGGTCTCGGTCAAGATGGTTCAGCGATGTCAAAACTAGCGGACAAGTATGGTATACCGATTGGTATTTCTATTGCAGCTACAGGACAAAATTTAGGCTCTGCTGTTAAAGGTTTTGGTAAAGTTGTTGGTGTGTTCCCATTAATTGGTACACTAATGAAAGAAAGACAGCTTCGATCTTTAATTAAATCAAAACAAGCAATTGGCGAACAAGCAACACTAATTGGTGATCCAGCGGAGTTTTACAGAGCACAGTACAAACTTATGAATAAACAAGACAAAGCGATATTTATGAAAGATTTAAAAGCAAATGGGTATAACTCTTTAGATGAAGCAATTGAGGCAGAAATAAGAATAAATGGTTTTGCTCCTATACAACATTTAACAGATGTTGGTATGTTTATGCATAAAGCTGCAGAGGATAGATACAAAAGATTTTCTTACATTAATGATTTATTATATAAAAGTTTTGAAAAAACTTCTGAAAAGATATCTAAACCTTTTATTTCAACACAGAACACAAAGAACATTGGTAAGTTACTACAAGATAGAATTAATCAATACAAAACAACATTAGATGACGGCACAGAGTATTCACCAGCACTAAATGAAGTAGAAGACTTTATTGTTAATGTACTAGGTAATGCTCCTCAGTATATTACACCAATGCAACTTAGAGGATTTCAACGTCAATTAAATAATCTGTACGGTAAAATGAAAGCAGACACAGGCATGAATAACTTTGCTGGTTCTGATGTTTTAGCAGAAGCAAGAAAAGCTTTGACAACAGATTTAAATAATTTTGCTGGATGGAGACAGGGTTTATCTGAAACAGAAATGATTGCGGCCGAGTCTGCAAAGAAAGCCTTACTTAGAGCAAACTCTGTATTTGCTAAAATGTCACCACTATATAAAAGCCCAGAGGCAAAGAAATTTAAACTAATTGATGAGAACATGTTCTCTGCTGGACCAGAACTACCAGGTTGGAATTATTCTGATGAGTTATTCAACATTGTCATGAAAAATAAAATGACACCTCAAGCGGCAGTAGATTTAAAAGAACTAATAGGTGAAGCAGCGTATGATTCCGTTGTACGAACATGGATAGATAAAGGATTTAAAAATGCTCTTCGTTTAGATAACCCAATTGATATTGTTGAAACAGTATCTATGGGTGCTGGTAAAACAAAAACAGTTCAAGTTACTGATTATGCACTTAACCCAGATAAGTTTTTACAAAACATAGGATATGGCGAACCAGGATTTGAAAAAATGTTAGAGCTTACAGGTAGAAATTCTAAAGTAGTTAAAGAAAACATTGATCAGCTTATAGCTTTAACAAGAAAAATTGAACAAGCGGACATACCTGAAGCGTTTCGATTGATTCAAAGACGTTTTGCTTTAGGTGGTGTTCGATCAGGTTTAAAAACATTTTCTTTTGGCGCTGCAGCTGGTGTAGGTGGTGCGGCAGCATTTGGACCAACACCTGTTATTGCAGGTTTATTAGCAAGATTTACAGGAGACTTTTTATCTTCACCAAATGTATTAAAACGGTATTCACAAATGATTGAAGAAGGTGCTTCTCTTACAGTAAAAAGAGCTGCATATGTAAATATTTTAAAAGACTTTTACAACACAGTATCAGGCTCTCCTCGTATGGATGAGTTTCCTGATGAATTTAAAACATATAAAGGGGCTGTAGAAAATCCTGAAGGATTTATGGATTGGCTTCTTGGCACTGGTTATCAAGACTCAATGAGTGCAGCAGGTAATCCTGGCGCAGAACAAAGCTATAATAACTTACGATATGAAGAGTCAGAAAAAATTAATTTAGATGGCATGGTACAAGGACAAATTGAAGATCAAGCGATGAATAATATTGCGTCTGCTCAAGAAGCACCTACACAACGTGTTGATATGCCAGAAATTCCTAGCATGGGTAATGAAAATATTATGGCGGGCGCCTCTCCAATAGTCGCGAACCCCCGACCAATGAACCAACAACAAAGAGCCGCGTTGGCATCTGGTGACATAGATGCAGCGTTAGCACTACGAAGCCAAGTGTAATGTCTAGATCAAGTGCTTTACAAAAAAAGTTTAAAAAAAGTGTTAGCAAAGCTAGATCAAGAGGTATTGACTCTAGACCGCGTTATCAAAACATAGATAAACGAGTAAAGGATCAAACAAAAGGAATTAAAAGTATACTGCAAAGTGATAAAGATGATTTTAGTGGAGGCAAAGATAATTACAGAGCAGCGCAAAGTGGTATTAATAATTTATCTAATCTTTTAAAAGAACAACAAGAAAATACATTACGAAATTCAATAGCAAGTAGTTTTGGAAAAGGAGTAGTAAATAAAGGTGATTTTCTTGGTCACGAAGGGGACAAAACGTTTTTTGGAATAAATTATGGATCAACACCAACTGTAGCTGCTTCAACAATTAATCCTTTTTCAGGAGAAACTATTGAAACAATGAAAGCAAGAGAAGGTTTAACGACTCCTCAATACAATGAATATTTAAATACTTTAGGAGAAATAAATCCTGATTTAGCATATGAAACTTTTATGCCTGAAAGTGCAAAAATGTTAAATAAAGCGATGAAAGTTGCAGCACCCTTTCCTTTAAAACTTTTAGCAAGCACAATGGAAGGTGGTAAAAATATCGCTGATTACTTTACTGACATAGGAAGTCAAGCAGGAACAGACATAACTGATCAATTAAAAAAATATTATGACGGTATAAAAAGTTTAAATCCTTTGAAAGAAAAAACACAAACAGATCCTAGTGAAGAATTTATTTCAAGGATGAATTCAAACGTGGCGCCTCAAGGAGAAGATTTTATAATTCCTGCTAATTTTGAAAAAGAAACCATCCCTGTTAACAAAAATATAGGTATTAATTACAACATGGCAGATGTGCCTTTTGATTATTTTACAAATAGACAAAAAGGTCAGTTCTTAAACTTTAATGAAGGAGGCCTTGCATCATTAAACAATTCAGACTACAACAGGTTAATGGGTGCAAGTAACTTTGGGTTTTAATTATGGAAAATAGTTTAAAGAATATTATTTGGTTCGGATTAATTTTAGTAGCCGCAGGTGCAACCTACGGAATGATGTCAACAAGACTACAAGCAGTTGAGTCAAAACAAGTGCAACTAGAAAAAATAATATTGTCAGACATCCCAGAAATAAAAGAACGAGTGATACGGCTCGA
>Ga0208157_1000481_pt1 | contig 21650 bp, 29 predicted proteins | sample 5_EtaG_FD_184077 | JGI IMG/M metagenome (GOLD analysis project Ga0208157, IMG submission 184077) | Marine viral communities from the Subarctic Pacific Ocean - 5_ETSP_OMZ_AT15132 metaG (SPAdes) (version 2) | ecosystem: Environmental > Aquatic > Marine > Oceanic | place: Pacific Ocean | collected...
ATGAACGTTCAGCATATAACAGATGAACTACGACCATTGTTTAAGAAATATCCTCACGTCGTACTAGACGGTGAGCTATACAATCACGATTACAAAGATAACTTCAACAAGATTATCTCTCTCGTACGTAAACAATCACCATCTGATGCTGAGCGTGAAGAAGCTAAAGTAATACAGTTTCACAATTATGATATGTTTATACCTGAAAAAGAATTTCTCAGTTTTAAATATCGTAATGAAAATATTGAAATATTACATAAAGAATTTAAATTACAATACTGTAAAACAGTTGAGACTTACGAAGTTCAAAACGATGTTACAGCAAGATTAATGTATTATCAGTTTACTAACAAACAAGGCTACGAAGGCGCAATATTACGTAATAACAAAGCATATGAACAAAAACGCAGTTACAATTTACAAAAATACAAAGAGTTCCACGACACTGAAGCGACGATCATCGGCTGGGTGGAAGGCCAAGGCAAACGTACTGGCACGATCGGCAAATTTCTTGCACGAGACGCTGACGGTATCGAATTCGGAATGCCAGTGATGGACAAAATGCCTGTACTAACAAAAATGTACGATATAGCTGAATGGTATATTGGCAAGACTGCCACATTCACGTACTTTCAACGTACACCATCTGGTTCTTATCGTCATCCATTATTCAAAACTATTCGCAATTATGAATAATATTGAACAATATCTTATTGATAAGTTTATGGGTGGGCGAGCAAACAATCCGCCTGCTAAAAATATTCAATATGAATTACAAGATGGATATGAATTTAAAATTACAACAGTATTTAACAAAGAAGGATTAACAATTAAAAAGAAAAAATGAAAACAATTAAATTAAAAAATACTTTAACAGGTGCAACAGTAGAGTTTAAACCTTATACAGTAGGTGAAATACCTCCTAGTTTTGATAAGCATAAAACTTTACATTTTAAAAAGAATGGTTTAACTTATATCGAAAAAATCGATTCATTCTGGAATTACGTATGATAGTAGATATAAGAACAAAAGATTGTGTGTTTATAACAATAGGCACTGAAACATACTATATTGATAACTCAACAGGTGAGCATATTATGGAGCATTGGCAAACAGAACCTAAATATACAAAACCTTTATATTGATGAGTTTATTGGAATATATGGTTATAAATAGCCAAGGAAAGCAACACAAGTATATGATTAATACTCAAGTTGCTATACACGTGCAAGAAAAAGCTTGTCAAGATATATTAAAATATTTTCCACCAGACGTGGATATTCACTTTGAAAAAATAATATGAAAGCATATAAAATTTATAAACACTTATCTCAAACAAATGTTTTTGGTATAGCTAAAAAAATAAAAGAAATTAGAAAACCTAATAAAAATGCAAATAAAAATAGGCAATATAAGAATTGATACAAGATCTAGAGTTGAAAGACATAGAGAACATTTATTAGATCAAATTTTTATGCTTAGATCTGAAATAATACATTTAGTACTAACAGGAGAAGCTAGAAATAGAATATCAGTTAAAGATTTAAAGCATAAAGCTAAGCTTATTAAAAAGTATAGTAGAAGGTTAAAATTATTAAGAACATGAAAAACTTCAATAAAAAAATATTTGCATTAAGCAAATCATCTTTTTTAAATATAAATAAAGATTGTAATATACCTTTAATGTATTTTCGTATGGCTTCCAATATTGCTAATAGCTTTTCAAAAGATTATTCCGCTATAGGCGTTATGAACTTAAATGATTTAATACAAGAATCTTATTTTGCTCTTTTAAAATCCTGGAAAAATATAGATTGGAAATTAATAGAATCTTTAGATTCAAAGTTAGATAAAGAAAAAGCTATTTCTAAATATCTTAATATAAGTATTAAGGGTTTACTATCTGATGAAATTAAAAAAAATGTAGATGGTTCAGCCAGACCTATAAAGGGTATTTGGAATAATGAAGATAAAAAAAGATACACAAATGGTTTTGGATTCATATCTGTTTTATTTCCTCAATGGTTTGATAATGATACACTTGCAATCATTGAAGATGAAATATACGATTATGAATATGAAAAATTAGGTGATTATTTAAAAGGATGGCTTTTAAAGTATATACCTAAATATCATATAATGATGGAAATGTTTTTTGGATTAGATGATATTTATTCTAAACCTAAAAAAATAAAAGATATTGCTAAATTTTTTGGCATGAACCAAGAAAGTGTAAAAAAACAAAAACAAAGATTATTAATTAAATTAAAAGGTAATGAGGATGCGTTAAATGAGCTTGCTTATTTTGTAGCAACCAATGGAATTAAGTCATCGTCCAAGGTTTATGACTGGGCGGAAAATAAATTAAAAATTTATAAAGATTAAGGTCCCTTTTAAGTAAAATTGCACTATATTATTATGTATAAATTTAAATCTAAATATAAATATTGTCTATCGACAATAGATGAATTACAATATGTAAGACCAGGCGATCAACCGCCTAACTCTTATAAAGATAATGCACCTAAACAAAAACAACCTAATTACAATTTAAGTACTGTTAATGCAATATCAGGTAATAAATATGTATCAATAAATAATCAACAACTAACCGGTAACGGTGTAAATCAAAAAGAAAAAATATGGCACGAACATTCTTATCACAACAATACTATGGTAGATGGGCAAACAGTCTTCGGTACAATAAAAAACTATAATAAAAGAAGACTATTTAAAAAAGACAATATCATATACGATCTAACTTGTTAATTATGGATGGATTTATTAATGATGAAGTTACAAAAGTTACGGGAGATGGCATTGTAACATACTACAAAGATGGAATTTATATTAACTATAAAATAATTGAATCTAATGAATATACGAGAAAAACTTAGTGCTATACAAGCAGAGTTTAAAGCTAAAAAATCTAGAAAAAATAACTTTGGTAACTATATGTTTAGATCTGCTGAAGATATATTAGAAGCTTTAAAACCTTTTAATAAGGAACATGGTGTGTATTTTACAATAAGAGAAAATCTAACTCTAGGAGAATTTCCTATACTACACAGCACGGCTACTATTGTAGATACTGAAACAGGTGATCAAGTTGAAGGCACAGCTATTGTAGGTATTGATCTTAACCAAAAAGGTATGCAAATGCCTCAGAAATTTGGTTCAGCATCTTCTTATGGTAAAAAATATGCTTTAGGTAACTTATTACTTATTGATGATACAGCTGACTCTGATGCTACTAATACGCACGGCAGAGATCACAGAGAGCAAACGCTTAAAGCTAAAGTTAATTCACTAGAAAATAAAATTCTAGCAGAAAAAAAGCCTATAATAGATATGAAAAATATTGATCAAGCTAAAAAGTTTTTAGCTAACGGTGGCTTACTTAAAACGTTACATGAAAAATATACTATTAAAGAAGAAGCTTTAAAAGAACTTAATGGATAATAAAAAAGCAATTGAAAGGCTGCGTAATGACGAAGATTATTATGGAGAGTTTGGTAAAACATATTTAAGCAATAGTGATATATCAGCTCTCTTAAATAATCCTTTAGAATTTAAAAAGCCTTCTCCACCAAATCCCGCTTTTTTAATCGGAGGATATTTTCATACAACCATATTAGAGCCTCACAAGCTCAATAAATATAAAATAGTAAAATCATCAACACGTAATACAAAAGCTTATAAAGAGATAGCAGGAGAGGATATATGTTTGCTTGAACACGAAGCTGATAACATAGAGTTGATGCGAGAAAAAGTATTAGATAACGATTTGTTCAGAGATTTAATACAAGAAGGTGCAGTAGAGTATGAGTTACCCGGCATAACAGAATTAGAAGGTATGCAATGGAAGGGTAAAGCAGATATTGTTAATCATAGTAATCAACTAGTAGTTGATCTTAAAACTACAAACAATATAAATTCATTTGCTGCTTCAGCCTATAAATACAATTATGATAGTCAAGCATATATTTATTCTAAAATGTTTGGTTATGAATTAGTATTTATAGTGATAGATAAAAAAACATTACAAACTGGATTGTTTGATTGTAGCGATAAATTTTTACAATCTGGACAAAATAAAGTTGCAAGAGCAGTTCAAGCTTATAATGATTTTTTTGTAAATGGCGACGGAGATTTTAGCCAATATTATATCTCCAAAACACTTTAATTTAAATTTAATATTATGGCAAGAGTTAAAAAAAGAGTATGTGATGTAACAGGAGTTAACACAAAAGTTGATAATTTTTATAATAATCAATCACATACAAAAGCGGTAGATAATCTGCGAAGAACAACAGGTGCTACTAAAGATCAAATGAGAAGAATGTTTAATCAATTAGCTACATATTAATGGCAAGTATTATTTCAGCAAATATAGACTTAACTAAAATTGATAAGTCTAAAATATACGAAGGTAAAAAGGGTAAATATTATCCAGTTACTATTGTATTAAACGACGAAGTTGGACAATACGGTGATTCTGGTTACATACAAACAGAACAAACTAAAGAAGAAAGAGATGCTAAAGCACAAAAAACTTATTTAGGAAATGTTAAAGTTGTATGGACAAACGGATCAAACGTAGATACTGCTCCTCGCGAAGGAGAGCCTGAACGTTCTAATGTTGAGATTCTGCAAGGCATATCAAATGCCGGTTCAGAGCCTGATCTTCCTTTTTAATGGAAGAAGATTATATTAACATTAGTACTGACAGTGACGGTAATATAACTTTAATAGAAGATTAATATGAATACAACAGAGATCAATGGTTTTAAGATTGACCAGTTCAATCAATATGATCTTGAAGTAGGGAAAAAAGAGGGTGTATGCCCTCTTTGCTCTGCTGATAGAAAGCCTCAAAATCGCAAAGCTAAATGTGCTATGTACGATTGGGAACGTGGTCTTGGTACTTGTATGAATTGCGATGAAGTATTTCAGTTACATACCTTTCAACGTAAAGGAGATTTAAATAAAGTTTATACCAAACCAGAGTGGAAGAATGATGTAATGCTAAGTGACAAAGCTGTTAAATGGTTTGAATCAAGAGGTATATCACAAAAAACTTTAATTAAAATGAAAATTACAGAGGGTCCCGAATGGATGCCTCAAACATCTAAAGAAGAGAATACAATTCAATTCAATTATTTTATTAATAATGAACTTATAAATATAAAATATAGAGATGGTAGAAAAAATTTCAAACTTGTTAAAGGAGCAGAAAAAGTATTTTATAATATTGACAATACTATTGGCCATGAATATGTGGTTATTGTGGAAGGTGAAATGGATGCTTTATCTTTTGTGGAATCTAAAGTCGACAGTGTGGTTTCTGTACCAAACGGAGCTACTCTTAATAGGCTTAACCTTGATTACCTTGATAACTGCATTGAGTATTTTGAAGATAAGAAAAAAATCATCATTGCAGTTGACCAAGATGAAGCCGGTCAAAATTTACAACAAGAACTCATTAGACGTTTTGGAGCGGAAGTATGCTATACACTTAGCTTTGGAGACCTCAAAGATGCTAATGAATATCTTATGGCTTATGACAGTGTTATGCTCAAGCGTACTGTTGATGAAGCTTCTCCTGTTCCTCTTGAAAATGTAGTAACCTTAAAAGATGTAAATGATGAACTACAAGAATTTATTCATGAAGGTTTTAAACCTGGTTATCAAGTCGGCCTTGATAACTTTGATAGCATATTCTCTACTTACACAGGACAATTCATCACCGTTACAGGCGTTCCTAGCAGTGGGAAGTCTGATTTTGTTGATCGAATGGTGGTGGGATACCAAATGAAATACGGTTGGAAAACCGCATTTGCTTCACCAGAGAATAAGCCTACATTCTTACATACACATAAGCTAATACGTAAGATAGGAGGATGGATGCCTAAGAAAGAAGATATAGGCACAAATAAATGGAATCAAGTTACAGAACTTGTAGATGATAACTTTTACTTTATAGAAAATGAAAGATATGATCTTGATTCTGTATTAACTAAAGGAGCTGAGCTTGTTAAGCGTAAAGGTATAAAATGTTTAGTTATAGATCCATATAATAAAGTTAAAATGAACGGAGCTAGTGCAATGAGTATACCTGATGCAACTATGGAATACTTAACGCGTATAGAAGCTTTTGCAAAAAAGCATGATGTACTTGTTATTGTTGTAGCTCACCCAACTAAAATGTATAAAAAAGATGATGGCACAATGGATGAACCGACAATGTATTCTATTAAGGGAGGTGGTGAGTGGTATGATGCTAGTTATCATGGCTTGCTTGTTCATAGGAATTATAATGATAAAACGGTTAAAGTTAAAGTTCTTAAAGTTAAATTCCAAAATCTTGGCGAAAACCAAGCTGAAGCGCATTTTAAATGGGATCATGTTAGTGGTGACTACATACCTCATGAACAAATAAAAATAGGATCTATGCCATGGGAGCCCTAACTAAAAGACAAAAAGAACAAGCTAAATATAGATTACCTGAATGCAATCCAACTGAGGATCAAAAAAAATATTATAATTATTGCGTTAATAAAAATATAATAATAAGTCCTATTGGTATTAATGCAACTCCAGGTAAATGGTATATAGGAATTTCTACGCCTGATAATTATAAAAAAGTTTACAAAAGTAAATTTATTTATGATAAAGATCAAGTATGGGAAGAAATGTTTAATATGTGTAAATATTATTATGATAAACGGTGAAGAAGAATATTTGGGATTATTAGCAGGCGTATTACACGAAGGAGCTGATAAGCCTGATAGAACAGGTACGGGCACAAAATCTGTATTTGGAAGAATGATAAGACACGATATGCGTCTTGGATTTCCATTATTAACAACTAAAAAAATATATTGGAAAAATGCTTTGGCGGAGATATTATGGATCATCAACGGTAGGACTGATATTGCTTATTTGCATAATCACGGCGTTAGGTATTGGGATCCCGATTACAAAAGATCTGGAAGAAAAGATGGAACACTTGGACCTGTATATGGGGCTCAGTGGCGTAATTTTAATGGTTTTGATCAGTTTAGAACCCTTATTCGTGAACTTAAACAAAATCCCTCCTCTCGTAGACTTATGCTATCGGCTTGGAATCCTGCTGATCTCTCTGATATGGTACTTCCTCCTTGCCACCACGGTTTTCAGCTATATAGTGATGGTAAACATTTAGATCTTTTATTATCACAAAGATCAGCAGATTTGTTTTTAGGGTTGCCATATGATATAGCTATGTATGGATTTTTAATTGAAATGATAGCTAAAGGTGCTTTATTAAAACCAAGATATTTAACATTAAGTTTAGGTGATTGTCACATATATAATAATCACGTTGAACAAGTAAAAATTCAATTGTCTCGTAAAATTAAAACCTTACCTAAAATAAAATTAGGAATGGGTATATTTTTTGGCACGAGAGAATTGCAAGATCCAAGCAGTGATGCATTGGTGCTGCCAAAATTTGATGATTTTTATTTATTAAATTATAAATCACACAAACCAATTAAAGCAGAATTATCAGTAGGAACTTAAATTTAAAATTATGAAAACATTATTATTATTATTTTTATTACCAATATTTACATTTGCACAGTTTGATTATATTTATTACTCAGGCTCACAATTTGTTACTATGTCTGATGATATGTATATAGCTCCTTTTCAACAAGGTAGAATAGTAGCAACATCTGATTATTTACCTAGATACGAAGGTGATTATGAAAACATAATGTTACAAGCAAAAGTTGTAGATTCATTTGAGTCGGAATCAGATATGGATGCGGTTATTGAATCTAATTGGAAATCTGATTATATGATTAGACCAGGTGAAATAAAAAGAGACGCTTTACTTAAGGGTCAAGATAATAAATATTATATTGTAAGATGGGAGTACAATCAATAAGCACAGGTAAATATAAAGTTTATCATATACTAGGTAAAAAGATAGGCTGTACAACTAACGTACAAAAACGAGTTATTGAAGAACAAGGTTTTAAACCTGGTGAATACGAAATATTATTTGAAACAGATGATATTAAAGAAGCTGCTGACGCAGAAAGACAATTACAAAAAGACTTAGGTTATAAAGTTGATATAAAACCTTATGATAAATTATTTAAAAAACCTATGAGTAAACAAATAAATGTAACAGATCAAACAACTACATTTGCTGTATCTAAAGATGAAATTAATGGAGCTTTTCTAGGTGATCTTGAATGGGAAACACCTTATGGTAAAATTAAAATAGATTCTACAGATAAAATAGAATGGATATTAGATAACGTTAAAGAATCTATGTTTAATAAAGGCAGAAGCTTTATATACAATAAAGCAATGCATGAAGCAAACGCTTTTAAACTTTTGGAAACAGAGGTGGTATTTAATAGAATAAGAACTTGGGCTGACACAAGAGGTATATATGATGAAGGAGATGCTAAGACACAATATATTAAATTGCAAGAAGAATCAGGAGAGCTAGCTAAAGCTTTATTAAATAATGATAATAAAGAAATAATTGATGCTATAGGTGATATGGTTGTAGTATTAACAAATTTAGCAGAACTAACGGGTAATTCAATAGAGCAATGTATTGAAGCAGCTTGGGATGAAATATCAAATCGTAAAGGTAAAATGATTAATGGAACATTTGTAAAAGATGCGTGATAAAATTATAAAAGATGTTATCGATAAGTTCAAAGAACGAAGCGATGTAGGATATAAAAAATATGGAGTTACTTTGCATGATGACGAACCTAGCTTACATAAATGGCTAAATCATTTGCAAGAAGAACTAATGGATGCTGTTAATTATATTCAAAAACTTAAGATGGAAACAAGTAATGCATTAGAAGAAAAGATACTAAAAGACTATGAAGAAGAAGATAGCTTTAGTAAACACTCTAATCCAGATTATCAATGGACATCAGATAAAACATGGTAAAGCGTCGTAGCAAAAAGAAAGGCCCCGTACAGGCTAAAAAAATATCTTACGATGGAATCAACTTCGCATCAGGTTTGGAGCGATATACATATATGGCTCTTAAAAAAAACAAATTATTTGAAGGATATGAAAATGAAATTTTCCAGCTTATCGAAGGATTTAATTTTAACAATGAGTCTTTTGAAAAACAAGCAAACGGAAAAGGTGAATATACTAACAGAGGGCAAAAGAAGATGTTGGGAATTAAGTATACGCCTGACTTTGTTGGAAAAGACTACATAATAGAATGTAAGGGAAGGGCTAATGAGTCTTTCCCTATAAGATGGAAATTATTTAAATTATGGCTCACGAAAAACAAAATTGGAAAGACGCTTTACAAGCCGCAAAATCAGAAGGAAGTGGATATGACAATAATTCTGATCAAAGAGAACAGAAAAAGAAAGCGAGGTTAATGTATTCAAGAAGAGTTCTTGAAAAAAGTATAAAAGAATATATTAAAAAAAATAAAAGTGGAATTATATACAGAGACATTGAAAAAATCGGAAGACAGCATGGATTTTACATTAGCTGAGCATTATAAAGAAAGAATAAGCTTTCATATGAAAATGCTTATGTATTATTTAAATGAAAAATAAATGACAGGTTGGGAAATTAGTGTTGGGTTATATCCTGGAATGCTTGTAGGTATGAGAAGTTATCCAGAGGAGATGTTTGTAGAGCATGTTTTTTATTTACCTTTTGTTGAATTATGTATAACTGTTTATTATGGATAAATTAAAACAATATATATTAGAAAAATATCCTAGAAGATTTAAAAACAAACCTATATTAATTAAAGAGTTTGATAACCATTATGAAATTAATCATAATAAAGATGCTAGCCCTTTAATATTAGGTAAAAAATTATTTATATGAAAGAAAACAAATTAATAGAAATGTCTAATAAAATAGACACAATGGGAAATGCTTTAAATAGAATTATTCAAGAATTAAATACTATGAAAGATATCTCAATTGGCACAACCGAATTAGTTAAGCTTTTACCTGGTTATAAAAAAGCATTAAAAGAATTAACTAAAATGTTTGAAGAAAGAAAAAAACAACAACAAGATAAAAAACTAGAAGTATAAATGGGATTATTTGATGAAAGAATTGCATACAAACCATTCGAATACCCAGAGTACTATACTGAGGGATGGCTTAAACAAGCTCAAGCATTCTGGCTTCATACCGAGATACCGATGTCAGGTGACGTCAAGGATTGGAACGAGAAGCTTACCAAAGCAGAGAAGAACTTGGTTGGAAATATACTTTTGGGATTTGCGCAAACTGAGTGTGCGGTATCTGATTATTGGACCCAAAAAGTTGTATCGTGGTTTCCTAAGCATGAAATAAAACAAATGGCTATGATGTTTGGCAGCCAAGAAACTATACACGCAGTTGCTTATAGTTATCTTAATGAAACATTAGGCTTAGAAAATTTTGAAGCTTTCTTACAAGATGAAGCTACAATGGAACGTTTTAATAATTTAGTTAGTTATGAAGGAACTAATAGAGTTGGTATTGCAAAATCGTTGGCTATTTTTAGTGCTTTTGCTGAAGGAGTTAGTTTATATTCTGCTTTTGCTGTGTTATATAGTTTCCAGTTAAGAAACCTTTTAAAAGGTATTGGTCAACAAATGAAGTGGTCGGTTCGTGATGAATCACTGCATAGTAAGATGGGTTGCCAATTATTTAGGCACATGTGTCAAGAAGATAATAATTTATTAGAAGACTGTAAAAAAGATGTTACAAATGCAGCAGAAGCAATGCTTAAAGCGGAGGAGCGATACATTGATAAAATGTTCGAACAAGGAGATATTGAAAACCTTAAAGCTTACGATCTCAAACAATTTATCAGAAAAAGACTTAACGAAAAATTACTTGAGCTTGGATACAAGCACCTCGGGAAGTACTTTGAGTACGATGACAGTGCCGCCAGCAGACTCGATTGGTTTTACCATCTCACTGGTGGTCACACTCATACTGACTTTTTCGCTGTACGTCCCACTGATTATTCCAAAGCAAATGAGGGAGAAGATTTTGAAGATATTTGGTAATGAAAAATTTTTTAAAATCTTTAGTAAAAAATAGAAAGCTATCTGCTATAGAAAGATTAGCTAATAGATTAGGCTATTTTGGAACAGCATTTATAATGATAAGCCCTTATTTATTACCTTATGGTAATATAGGGGCTATAACATATATTATAGGTGGTATTGTTTGCACACCACAAGTTTGGCTTGCTAAACAATGGAATCTAGTGGCTGTTAATGCAAATGTAATAGTAGGTTATTTAATATATTTATACAGTGGCTAAAAATATTATAAAGTGTAGTCAGTGTGATGCTGTTTTTCCTGGAGGATATCAATATAGAATACACTGGGAAAAAGAACATTTAGATGATGCATTAAAGTTTGTTGCAGAATATAATAAAAATAAAAAAAATGTGGAATAATAATTGGAAAAAAGGTATAGATTATCCTAACTGGGGAGATACTGACGTGTATAAAAAAACTATAACAGGAGGTTATTTACTTTTAGGAGAGTCACCTAAGGATGCTTATATGCGCGTTTCAAATGCTGTTGCTAGAAGGTTATATAAACCCGAATTAGCAGAACAGTTTTTTGATTATATATGGAAAGGATGGTTATGCTTAGCATCACCTGTGTTATCTAATACAGGAACAGATAGAGGTTTACCAATATCTTGTTTTGGTATTGATGTTGCTGATAGCATAAATGATATAGGTAATAAAAATTTAGAAATGATGCTACTTGCTAAACACGGCGGCGGAGTAGGTATAGGCATCAATATGATACGCCCTGCCGGATCTAAAATTACAGGTAATGGAACATCAGATGGAGTTGTCCCTTTTTGCAAAATCTATGACTCAACTATACTCGCGACCAATCAAGGATCAGTACGTAGAGGAGCTGCATCCGTTAATCTCAATATCGAACACTCTGATTTTGATGAATGGTTGGAAATCAGAGAACCTAAAGGTGACGTCAACAGGCAATCTCTTAACCTACATCAGTGTGCTGTCGTTGGTGATAAGTTTATGCGAAAGCTCGAGAGCGGAGATCAAGAAGCACGACAAAAATGGTCCAAGCTACTCCAAAAACGTAAAGCTACTGGGGAGCCGTATATCCTCTTTAAAGGCAATACGAACAAAGCTAACCCACCTGCTTACAAGTCGAATAGCTTAAAAGTACACATGACTAATATATGTAGTGAAATTACATTACATACCGATGAAAGCCACAGCTTCGTTTGTTGCTTATCATCTTTAAATCTAGCGAAGTATGATGAATGGAAAAATACCAATCTTATTTATGATGCAACATGGTTTTTAGATGGTGTAATGGAAGAGTTTATACAGAAGGCCAAGAACATGAAAGGCTTTGAAAATGCTATACGTAGCGCTGAAAAAGGTCGAGCTATAGGTTTAGGTGTATTAGGTTGGCATACATTATTACAGAAGAAAGGAATAGCTTTTGAAGGGCTTCTGGCTCAGTTTAAAACTAGAGAAATATTTAGTAAAATTAAAATTGAAACAGAAAGAGCATCACGTAAGCTTGCTGAAATATATGGAGAACCGTTATGGTGTGTAGGTACAGGTTTTAGGAATACACATTTAAGATCTGTAGCGCCTACTGTTTCAAATAGCAAGTTAAGTGGTAACATATCACCGGGCATAGAGCCTTGGGCAGCTAATGTTTTTACAGAACAATCAGCTAAAGGAACATTTATAAGAAAAAATAATGAACTTAAAAAAGTACTTAAAAAAATTGGTATTGATACTAAAGAAACTTGGGATAAAATTTTGGAAGATGGTGGATCCATTCAAGGAATTGAAGAACTCGATGGATGGTTTTACGACCACATCGGACGATTAACTCAAGAAGGAGGTGAGTCTGTCAAAAATGTTTATAAAACATTTAAAGAAATAAATCAACTAGAATTAGTTGGGCAGGCTGGTATAAGGCAAGACTACATAGATCAATCAGTATCACTCAACTTAGCTTTCCCCTCAGAAGCAGAACCTAGATGGATTAATCAGGTTCATTTTGAAGCGTGGAAAAGAGGTATAAAAACACTTTACTATATGAGAACTGAATCAGTTTTAAGAGGTGATATAGCTGCTAAAGCTATGGATCCAAATTGTATATCTTGTGATGGGTAAAAAAAATAAAGGGGTAGCCGTAATTGGTTACCCCTTTTATTTATTTAATAACCTCGTTTTTTGCGGTATTTTAATTTCATAAAAGCAGAAGGGCTAGAATCTTCATTTTCAAAACTTCCTAAAGATTGAATATTATTAGAAAGTAAATCTGAATTATCGTTGCCAATAGAAGCAAAATCACTAAGTATATTTGTAGCAAAAGAATTTGTTTCAGCATTTTTTGCAGCAACCTCCTTACTCGCGCCTGCTAAGGTTGCGTCATTCGCAGGGTTTCCATCACCTTCGCCAAATCCTCTTATTGGTGCGGCCTGTTCACCTCTAGCTAATTGACTAGCAAAATTTCTAAGATACTGTTTTCTAGCAGCTTTTCTTTTTTGTTTTAAAGCTGCAGCGTCTTGAAAAGTGGCCTTATCCCCCATTCTAAAAGCTAATCTTTCAATAGATTTATCTTTTCTGTTTTGTTTTTTATCAGCTCTATCCTTCATTTTTTGAAGTTTAGCTAATTTTTGCTGATCAGATTCAGATAATTCTCTTTCTACTTTTGCTTTAACATTTTCTCCTTTAACGGGAGTCAGATCAGGATTTAGCTTTTTTATTTTAGCTTCTGTAAAACTACTTGCTACTGCTGCTTTTTTTCTAGGAGCTTGTTTTTTAACTGTTTTTGGCTTTTCAATTGTTGGTCTAGCAGGAACGTTATCGCCTTTAGTAAATGTTTTACCATCACTTATTTTAGTAGGCTCTCCTAAAGAATTATAAACAGTACTTCCTGGTTTAAAATCAGGGTTATAACTTGGATTATTTCTAGTTACATTTACAAGCTTTCTTCCATCATTACTAAATTTAGTTTCAGTAATAGTTCTTCTATTATCTGTGCTATTATTTTTTTTAGTAGTATTTTTAGATTTTATAGGAACTTTTACGTTTATTAATTTTTTTCCATCTTTGCTAAACGTGGTTACAATTTTATATTTTTCTTCAGCCATAATTAATTTATTTGTTTTTCAGCTTTATTTGCAGCTTTTTCCCAAGGCAAAGCTGAAGAGCCTTCAATATATAATTTTCCTTTATAATTTATTTTTTTATCAGGAGTTCTTGCATATTTATTACCATCCCAATAAATAAATTTTTTATCATAGTTTAACTTACCAGATTTCATATCAGCTATATGTTTTTTTTCATGAGCTATAACTTCTTTTTTCTTTTTATCTGGTAATCCATTAGCAATTTCAATAGTGCCATCTTTATTAGCTCTGCCTAATACACCATTAGGTAATTCTTTTTTAAATAAAGGCTTTCCTTCTTTTGCTCTTTTTTGAATATATTCCTTTTTTTCAGATTTAGACATTTTGCTAAAAGATATAATTCTTTTTGTTTTAGCATCAAGCTGAGGTGCAAATTTTTTCATATAAGCTTTTTTAACTTTATCAGCTTTCTTTTGCTCTCTATCTTTTTTTTGCTGAGCTTGTATCATTCCTAAATCCCATTCGCTATAGCCTAAAGCTAATCCAATAGATTGCCATGTCTCAGTATCTTGATCTACTGCAACTTTTAAGTTATTCATTTTACGCACAGCTCTATCCAAAGGTATATTAGCTAAAGCAGAAACAGTTTGACCCGCAGCCATATAAGCCGGATTGTCAATATCAAAACCTCTGGTTTTCATTTTTTCAATCTCTTGCTTATAAGTAAATGTTCTACCCACAGATTGTAACTTTCTTATTTTAGAATCTATAGGAGGTGATATACTTGTTATTTTAGCTGCTGCTTTAGTATAATCAGGCCTTCCACTATTATATTGTTTAATAGCTTCCATAACAATGTTTTTAATCATCGCTACACCAGCTCCATATACACCAGAACCTCTTAATAAAGTATCAGCAATACCATTACCAATTCTACCAATCTTTTCTTTTTCATCGTCATCTTCTTCATCAGAAAATAACATTGCAAACATTGCAGACTGTAAAGCTGTAAATATAATATTTTGAACAGCCCCGTAATAAGCAAGTTTAGAAAGATTAGTCTTCCAGTCACCTCTACCATTAATAAGATCTAAGGCTGCTTTTTTAGTCAACCTAGTATATTGCATAGGTGTGTTAGCAAAAGCTAATACAACGCGCCCTAATGGGCTCGCTTGCTGCATTGAGACTCTATCTGGTCTTGACGATTGTTGAGACTCTTCAGTTGTTTCTTTAAAATCTAAAAAAGCTTGCTCTTTTGCTTGCTTTTCGGTAAGGCCATCTTTCATTAATGACTTAATCCTATTTCTATAAAAAGCAGCACCCCCTATAGAAATTGCAAAACTATCTGCAAGTTGAGTTGGTAAAAATCCTTTCTTTAAAATAGCAGACAATGCAGCTCTAACTTTATTATCAGAAGTTGAAGCGGCTCTAGCTATTTCATCTGCGTTAACATCAGTTTTTAACCCTCCTCTTCTTTGCTTTAAAAAATCAGAATTAAATATTTCTGAAAAGTCAGACCAGTATTGTTTTTGATTTGCAAACGCAGCAGCAACTCTTAATGGATTATTATCCGTAAAATTTAAATAGTTAACCGCTGATATTGTTTGTAACAATGCAGACCTTGTATTAAAAAACATTATAGTACCCACAGAATCATTAACCCAGTTCATAAACTGATTAGTCAATTTATTAGCACCGGTTGGTCTATTACGACCCGTTTTCATTCTATAAAGCATGTCGCTTAAAGCTTCAGTATAGTCTTCACCATAAATAGCCTTAAGCTTATTCATATTGTCTTTGTTATACACAGTATCTACATTCTCTTGCCATTGCTTTAAATACTGCTCTCTACTAGCCGTATTAGTATAATTAACTAAATCAGTAGTTATTGTACCAGCTAACCAATCCCCTGTAGGTGCTGGATAGCCATCTAAAGTTAAACCTTGTATTTGTTCCGCAAAACTTTTTAATTCAGGTTTACTATCAATATATTTATTTACTGCTTCAATATCTTTTTTAGCAACATTATCGGGCAACATGCCTTGCTGATCCCATAAATATAATCTTATAGCTTCTTCATTACTAAAATCTCTTACAGCTTCTTTACCTAATTTAGCAGGAGAATTTTTAATTTGTTTTTTAAGCTCAGTCCACTGTGTCATAGACTGTTGTTTAGCTATTTCAAAATCACGAATACCTCTTGCATAAACATCAGTAATGTTTTCTTTATACCATTTAAGATTTGCATCGCCTTCTTTACCTTTACCAAGTGTAGGATATACTAAGCCCATGTAATCTTCGGCTGAATAAGGAACAAAAAACTTAAAAGGATTATTTTTCTTTCCAAGTTTTATAGCTCTAGCCTCAGAATATGTAGCATCAGCAGCAACACCTTTAACTCTTTCAATCATTTTATTAAATTCTTGATCAAGAGATTTAGATGATTTTATTTGTGTTGTTGGTTGTCCTGCAGCATCAATACCGTATATTTCACTAAATGTGCTATTATTTAAATCAACAATATTAGAAGGATCTAAACCTCCATCAAATAAAGCAACAGTAGGATTAAAATATCTTTCTGTCCAACTATTTGAAAATACCTTCCAACCGTTAGGCATACCAGTTCCTAAACCAGCATCGCCTAATTTGTAATTTAAAGCTTTATCTAAAGCTATTACTTTATAGTTATTTTTAACAGCTTTAAAATCTTGATAAAAATTTCTATTAGAAAGTATGCTATCTAATAAATATAAATAAGCACCAGTAGCTGGCATAGCGTGTTCAAATTCAAACAGTCTTTTACCATCGCCTTTTACATTTAATGATCTACCTATAACTTCAGCTCCTAATCTATGAGGATGATTCTTTACGTTTGCTACTAATTTAAAATAATTACCAAATACAATAGCTGCATTTTTATCTTTTTTAATAGCATCGTGAATTCTTTTCCACATTTCATCAAAAACTAAGCCATTTTGTTCATTAAACTTAGCAGTTGTGCCGTTTTCAAAATTTTCTTTTTGTTTAGCTTCAGTTTTACCTACAGCCTTACCATTTTCATACAATCTTCTTGTATAATCAGTAACGCCCGGTATATCTTCACCCCAATTTTTAAAGCTATTATATGATTTAGTTAATTTAGATCTATAATAATCGTATACTTCATTTCTTTCCCGCTCAGTAAAAGATTTAGACTTACCACCTATAACTCTTTTACTATGGGTAAACATTCCCGTTCCTTCTCCTGTAAATAAAAACTTTTTAGGGAATATAGGAAATACATATTTTTCTAAATCAGATATGTATTGGTCTATATTTTCTTTTTTCCTAAGATCATATACGCCTCTTCCTAAGTATTTATTTAAAAGCTTATTAACATCACCTGTTTCTAATCTAAATTCCCTGTCTAAACTGGATGTTGGTTTATCAAGTTTGCTTTTACTAGCTAAAACAACCCCATGCTTCTTTTTAAATATTTCTGCAGTTGCAGGGTCTTTTTTAGCAAATTCAATTCTAGCTTCATTTGCTATTTGTCTAGATATTGCATTATTTAATGACTTCTTACGATCAGATCTAGTTGATGGTTTCTCATTAGTAGCTTCATAATATTCTATAAATTCTTCTTTTGTTGGCGGATTCATATTCCAGTCTGCAGAAATCCCCCCTCCTTTTTGAAAATCTATATTAGTTAAAGCAGCATCTAATAGCGTTTCATAATTTTTATTTAAATATTTAGAAAAATCATTTGAGTTTTTAGTATTTTTACCTAATAATTCTTTTATATCATTAAATAATTGCTTACCAAATATTTCATTAAAAGCTTTGTTTCTTGCAGTAAGCTTTTTTAAATCAGATACATCTTTGCCTTCTAATTCTTTATCTGCTTTTATAGCAGCAAGTTCAGCAAGTTTATTTATTTTTTCAATAACACTAGCTGGTATATTTAAAGCTTCAATTATAGATTTTTTAGTTGAAACTTCATCTGGAGCTTTCTCTTCAGCTGTTACAGATTTAGCTTCAGTAACATCTACTGTAATTCCCGCGCCGCCTTCCTCTACCATTGATTCAATACCTAGTTCTCCAGCTAATCTATTAGATCTTTGAAAAGCTCTTATGCTAACAAACTTATCTAAATCCTGTTTAGCAGGATCATACTCATTTGCTACAATAGTTGCTAAATTAGAAATCATTCCGTTTTTATAGTCACTTCTGCTAACATCTCTTTTAGCATCTAACGGGATTGGATCATAAAGTTTTTTAGTTACAGCTTCAACTATAGCTCCTATTTCCTGTCCAAACTCAGATTTTGTAAAATCAAAAGTTTCTTGTCCTTGAGGTGTTTTAAGTAAACTTTGCTGTACTAAATTTTCTTTTGTTTTATATTTATCTAATAAGCTTTTTAAATTTGAACGAGAATCTTTCCTAACTTGTTCTGCTTCTTTTTCAATGTTTTTTGCTTTAATTAATTTACCTTTAAAACCTTCTTTAGCACCTTCTATTAAAGCTTGTCTTAATCCTCCTTTTGAAATATCTTTATTATAATCTTTTATAAAATTATAAACATCTTTACCAGAATCAAAAGTTCTTTTAATACCAACGGCATCAAACACTTTTCTAAACTGATCACCTATTTTTGTAAACAAGTTTTCATTAAATTTTAAATCACCTGTAGCGGTTGCATCGGAAAACAATGATAAAACCTCTTCTCCTCTTACAGCATCTTTTTCATTTTCATATAGCTCTAATCTATCTTTAAAAACAGAGTCTTTTACTTCTTTACTATTTAATTTATCAATTTCAGTCTTTAATGAATTGCCTAATGAAATAGCTGTTTCAGGGCTATCTTGTAAAGTTTTAAATAGCACTGCATGCAAGAATTCATGAGAACCCACATTTATAGCTCCTGTTTTTTTAGAAACCTCTTCGTTTATTATTATTTCTTGGCTGCCATCAGCATTTTGTATTATAGTGCCATCATTACCCTCAGCCAATACTTTTGATTGCTTAGTTTTTCTTTTATCTTTAGAAATTAAATAATCTTGAACTTCTTGTGAAGTTTTAAATCTTTTAAATGTAAGGTTTTCTATTTTGTTAGATAAACCTTCAATTGTTTTAAGGTTTGTTTCTAAATTAGTATCAGATCTATTTATAGCATCCGATTTAATTTTAGTTAATTTCTGTATACTATTATTAATATTTGAATCTATTTCTCCTAAAAGTATGTTTTGATCTTCTTTGGTTATTTCACCATTTTCAAATCTTGAATTAACTTTATCTTGTTTTTGTTCTAATTTAGTTACTTTATCATATTCTTTAGAGGATTGATAAATTTCATTATCGGTCATTGAATTAAACATTTTGTTGTTTTCTAAAACAACTTCAGCAATTTGTTTTTGCTTTTCTTTTATTTGTTTATCAATTGTTTTTTTTACTTCTTTATCTTTTGTAGTTGTTTTTTGTTCACGTAAAGTTTCTACTTCTTCTAAAGTATTTTTAACATATTTTGATTCAAAAACAGAGCGCATAGCTGTAGCGGCTTTTAATTTATCTGTTTTATCAATTAATAAGTTTGATTTACCTCCGCGCAGAACTCCCCCGCCTACAAAACCTTGTAAATATGATTCTAATCCTTCTTCAGAAAGAACAGCATTTCCAAATGCTTTTAATTTACTTTCCCCCTTAGCATCGGCTATATTAGCAGCATCTAGTCCTGTTTGTGTAAGTTCAGTTAATCCTTCTTTATTGCCTGATAATAAAGCTGCGGCTATAGTTTTATTTATACCTCCTTGTACAAATTTATTCATAAAAAATTTACCAGCACCTTTTAAACCAGCTCTTTCTAACCCAGCACTTAAAGCTCCTATTGTTGCAGGAAGAGCAACCTTGTCTTCATTATCTCTTATTAAATCTGAAATTGTTTTTCCTTTTTGAGCTGCTAAAGTTTCATTATAATCAATATATGATCTACCAATTAAATCCGTAGCTAAACCTCCCCCCGCTGTTAATGTGTTTATAGCAGCTGAAGATCCAATAGAAGTAATACCATTTACTATACCTGCAGCAATTTCACCAATATCACCTTCTTTAAAACCTTTAACTATTGATCCAGTTTTGCCCATTTCAGCTTCTTGCAATTTTTGTTGTTGTATTGCAAAATCTAAATCTTTTTCAGATAAACCTTCTTTAAAAAATTCTGGTATTTTTTTATTAGCAACAAAAGCATCAATAGCTTCATCACCAAATATACCTCTAAATATTTTATTACTAGCAACTACAGTGTTAGGTATAAATTGTTGAAATTGATCAGCAACGTTAGTTATACTATTAACCATTTTGTCTGCAGTAGATAATTCTCCCTGTTCTTTTTCTTTAGCTAACCTTTCATTTACTTTATTACGTAATTCAATTTCTTGTCTAGCTTCTCTTTCTTTATAAGTTTCGTTTCTTTCAACATCAGGCTTAAGTATTTGATCAAAAAAACCTAAAGCAGGGTCTTCACTTTGTAATTCCGAAGAACCACTTTCCAACTGCGATCCCGTATCGGGAGTTTGCCCTGCTGCAGGTGCAGTTGTCTCCGCAACAGGTCCGAGCTTTTTTGTAGATACAAATCCCGCTTTCATTTTATCAACTTCCTGCTGTATTAGCTCAGGTGCCATACCTTGACTTTCAAGTTGATCAATTAAATTTTTTAATTCTTGTGTTTGTTCTGGTGTCATATTAATCTATATTAAAACCTTTATAAACATTTTGTCCTATTCCTTGCATTTCAGTTATAGGATCGTTAGTTCCTGTTTTCATTCTAGCGGACATAGGCTTTCTTCCAAAAGATTCCATGCCTGTAGCTGCGTATATTTTTTTGTATACATCATCTAAATTATTAAAATCTTCCGCATAAACCATAACAGGCGTTCTTCTATTAGCGGGTAATTTTTCATTAACAATTTGATATCCCATAAACCTAGATGGAATGGTTACAGTTCCATCTTCATTAGCATTTGGATCTTTAGGATCATATATTGTTTTAGCTTCAGAATAAACACGTTTAGGACTAGTAAATCCTTTTTCTATAAGGCTAGTTTCTACATCATTCCAAAATTTTCCTGGATTATCAATTGCTTCATTTTTGAACATGTACGCTTTTGATAAGGGATCATTTTCATTATTGTTATTAATAGTAGCAGCAGGTAGATTAGCTTGAGTGTTTGCAACATCTTTTCTGTTATCAATTTTTTCTTTATATTGTTCAAATTGATCTTGCCTTGCTCTACGCTCAGTGCTAACAGCTTTTTGATTAATGCCATACATAGATTCTGCTTTTTGTAACCACTTTTGTTGTAATAGCCTATCTCCTTCTGTAACAATACCATCCGCTTTTTCTTGAGGTGTTAATTGATCTTCATCAATAACTTGAGTCATAAGCTCTTTAGCTCTTCTTGAAGGTACACCAAAATGATCAACTAACAAAGCTGCGCTTTTTCTTTCCT
>Ga0208157_1000483_pt1 | contig 21639 bp, 29 predicted proteins | sample 5_EtaG_FD_184077 | JGI IMG/M metagenome (GOLD analysis project Ga0208157, IMG submission 184077) | Marine viral communities from the Subarctic Pacific Ocean - 5_ETSP_OMZ_AT15132 metaG (SPAdes) (version 2) | ecosystem: Environmental > Aquatic > Marine > Oceanic | place: Pacific Ocean | collected...
GGACACTTTTCCTATTTTAAAATTGCCACCATTTCTTTGCTTATTAGGATGTGTCAGTATAAAACCATCATCGTTAGGATTGGGGCTTGGAACACTAACAAAAACATCTCTAGAATTTGCATTATGGCTTCCAGAGCTATCTTCATATACAACATCAGTACCTTCAAAAGACCTAACGGAACCATTTACCCAATAATTAGATATAGCTGGATGTCTTTGTCCAGGGTCTGGAACAAAATCTCTTGATGTTTCATAAGCTTGAGTACTGTCAGCTTCAAATCCATTTGCTCCTATGGGTTGATAAGAAACAGGAATAACTGCATCCCCACTTGGCCTAACATCTGAGTTATCTATTGTTTTAAAATGCCAAGGAACGCTAGGGTTTTTATAATCTGTATAATGAACATAGTCTTCCCAGTAATCTGAAGAATCTACATCCCCATAAGGCTCATAATGCCTATCCGTCATTTGCTCTAAGGCATTTAATGTTAAACCTTGGATACAAGCTTTAGGTGTTTTAGCTGTAAAGAATTCATTAGTAGATGACTGGATATTGTAATTTGGGATTCCTGTTTGAATAATATATTCATCTCTGTCTGAGTCTTTAATAACTAACCATCTAGGGTCTGTGTCTGGATTAGCCATATTAGATTGAAATGGGCTAATATACAGTTCTAGTTTTGCTCTAACAGATTCAGCTATTTCTTCAGTTACTGGGTCTTGAATATTGGTATTATCTTGTATATTAGATGCTAAGTTCATATCTGCTGACCAAGCATGGATGTTCTTTTTAAATCCATCTGGTAATTCAGTTTCTAATTCATTAGCTGTAGCAATTCCTTCATTTGGAATGACAGTCATTTTACCTAAACCATCAGCTATGAAATTCTCACATTCCTGTAACTGATTATCTTGTAAAGATGAAGAATCAATTCCTTTAGCGATACCACCACTAAAGTCCTTCATTGTTTTTGACTGTTTAGGCACTTATTACTTTTCCTCCATACGAAGTAATGCCATTGTTTATATCTAGCACTACAAGATTAAAGTTTCCATTGGTAAAAATATCTACTAATCCAACATTATGAGTCCAATTTGTAGGTCTTCCTTTTAGGAAGTCTTTTTTCATATTAGCTAAGCATCCCATTGAATATGCCATGTGTGGCCCACTAATGTGGGTGATGACTGCTTTTTGGCTGTCGTGTGTGTGACCATAGATGATGTTGCATCCCATTTGTAAGGCGTGAGTTCTTGCATGGGCAACTCCCATGAAGTGTCCTCCATGGTAAGCGTATAACTTGCTTCCAAACACTTTAAAGACTTCACCATAGTCATGCCACTCGTATCCACGTTCATCAAATCTGAAGGCTTTTCTGGAATGGTAATCTTCAAGGTATGGGTTTTCTTCGACAAAGTGGTCGAACCATTTTTCATGGTTACCTTGGGCGTACTGTTTTTTTCTGCACTTGACCTTATCCAAAACCTCATCAATTCTATCAAGACCTTCATTTCCATCTTCAATCTCTTTGTCAATTGATGGAAGTTGGTACTCAAGAGGAGGACGTTTCTTTTTACTCCATTGCCAATGACTGACAGATGAACCTTCAACAAAATCTCCTAATAGTAAGAAACCTGTAGGCTTTAATTCCTTGATAACGTTTAATGCACATTTAAATGCCTTTTCGTCTTGATGTGGGTAGTGTACGTCTGGAAAGACCACTACTCTTTCTTTTATTTTCATTAAATACCTTCATTAAATTGGTTTGTATTTCGTATGATACCATTTTGTTTTGAAATCATACGAGCCTTTATCTGTATTGAAAACAGCCTTATCGCCCACCAACTCAGAAGAAGTTCCAGCCATTTGACCACTTAAATAACTTTGTTTACCATAGCTACTTGACTCGTCAATTGGGGAAGAACCTCCACGAAACCCAGTAACACCTACTCCCCCTTCCAAAGCTTTAAGAGGGTTGCCTTTAGTTCCATCACCAGAAGTAAATTCTGGCATTCCAGTAAAACCAATATGTCGATTTCCTTTTACTTCTCTTTGCCTATTAATAAGCTCTTGTAAAATATTAACATCAACAGAAGAACCAGGCCCCCAATGATTCTTATAATAGTCTTCCATAGCTTTTAATTGAGGGTCATTTGTATTTTTCACTCTCCAGCTATGTATAATATTTCCTAATAATCCGTTCATATTTAATCCAATAACTCAAAGTGAACTAAGTCATCGAAACGATTATCCTTGGTGGTTCTTTGCCCTTTAAACTGCGAACTGCTCGACCAGTCCCCACCCCAGCGTACTTTATAACCCAGTCTATTTGCTGTAGCTAATACCCATCCTCCTAGATAATGAAAGTCATCTCTGGCTTCCCAATCTATAGGGTAAGGTGCTATGTCTACTGCAAGTCCTTTTACGTGCTTTCCGAATTTTGTTTTGCTCTTTCCTTCAGCAACAAGCTGATTCTGTCTTTCTTGGCTTCGTTTTCCCTCAATAACAGTAATGTCAAAGTGTTTAACTACTTCTCCAAGGAGATGGTGCAACCTTGCATCCACCCCTTCCAATCGTTGCTTACTTCTTTTGCCTAACCTTGGCATTATATGCCCTTTACAAAGACCTTGATTTTTTCTACAAGTATATCATCTTTTTTAGAAGGAGTTACTTTTGCTATTAATTCCAATACGATAATAACAAAGCCTTTTACTCCATGCTTTTTTATCTGACCTCTAATGTATCTCTTAATCATTCTTTTTCCCTTTCACCATTCTAGTTAATCCCTCCATTACTACATCCAATAAAATGTCATCTTTATCTGAAGGAGACATCTTTACAATTTTTTCTGCTACCATAAAAGCAAGTAGCACCCATTCCCAATTCATAGTAAGCCATTCCATTTCTTTCTCCTTACATAAAATATGTTATTAAAGTCGTTAATATTGCCATTCCACCTAGCATATAATTACGCCAGTTTTCCAAAGACCTAGTTCTGCCATTGGCAATTCTTAATTGGTCTTTTATATCAGGTAATTCTCTATGTAAGATGGTTTCTATTCTTGCCAATCTTTCTTTGATATCACCTCTATATTCGTCTATTGTTTCGTAATCCATTAGTGCTTTCCGTTAATTCTTGATAGGTTGCCTTTTATTTCTGAAGCCTGTGAGTCTAAGTCCCTTACGTGTCTATTTAAATCGTCAAACTTTCTATCCATTCTTTCGTCAGTCTTATTCCATCTTTCGATAAGCTTAATTATCATGCCTTCCATATTTTCTAACGTTTCTGATTGACCTTTATTTTCCACTTTTAAATTTTCTAATGACTGTTGTTGAGCTTCATTTTTCTTAGACATAGATACAACTAAATAGACAAACATCATTGCAACACAAAGTACCATCCCACCTTCTTGATATGCCGATATCAAATCCACTATTTCTTACCCCTCTGTTTCTTTCCCCAACTAAGTGGGTTAATATTAAATTCTTTTTCATAAAAGGCTACTTTCTCTGCCAACTCTTCTCGTTTAGCCCTCTCTTCCACGATGTGTTTACTAAGTAAATCCCCAATCTGTTCATTTGCAACAACAATGCTATCTTCAAGTTTTCGTATACGTGTTTCAATTTGCCAATACCCATATACAAGCATCCCCACTAATGCCACTATTTGGAACAGCCATTTTATATTCAAGCTTAGTACGAAGTTGTCGTCTAGCATGGCCCCCCTGTAACTCCTGGCTGTGTCTGGTTTCATGCATTCCAAACACAGCCGAAGTTGATTTGTGCATTAGCCTTCAACGACCTCTGCTACCTCTGGTGCTTCATGCCCAAGAGTCTTGTTCAGTTTTTCCATGAAGTAATCTCTTCCTCCACTTAACTGGTCAAGATTGAACCTTGCACCACCAATTTTGTTATCTAAATCACCAACATGATTCACTAACATTTTTGCTTCATCGGTCATATCATCGAACTTGTAATCAACATCGTCAATGGTAATAACCCTGTCTTTTTCTTTTTTGGGATTAGCCATGTGTTTTCCTTTGCCCCATTTGGGGGATTTGTGTTTACGCCTCAACAGCTTTCTTTACTTTTTCCATTTCAGCTTCTACTTCAGCTTTACGCTTTGCATTAGCATCGTCCATCTCAGCTATCATATCTAACTCATTTTCGAGCTGTCTGTATGACATTTCCATTTTAGCTTTAGCTGGTTGATACTCTTTTTCCACGATTGCATCTTTCCAATTATCTTCTGCATCTCCAATGCCATCGTGTTTTTTTGTGTACTTATTTGCCACTTTTTTCTCCTTTACAGTTGCATTTACAATTACAATTATTAACTTGCTCTTTCAATTCTTTTACGGATTCTATTAAAACACCTATCAATCCGTTGTAGTCTACTGTTTTCATTCCAGAGCCATTGCCAATGTCATGGACAAATTCTGGCATTACTTTTTCGACTTCTTGTGCAATAACACCACCACCTGTATCTACAGTATTTTTGGTCGTATGTTCTTTCCAGTCGAACGTTACACCACGAAGTTTACTAATCTTGTCTAGGGGAGTCTCAATAGTGGATATGTTTGTTTTTAATCTTATGTCAGACCTGGAAGTTTGGTATCCAGCTCTAGCATGGTCACCCCATCCGTAAGCATCGTTCCATTGATTGCTATTTCCTTGATATGCTGTAAGGCTACCAAATACAGTTACATTGCCATTATCTGCTACTTTTAATGCAGTATTTTGTGTATTTGTGCCTATGTAAGCATCATCTCCACTTCTATAAAATCTAGGGAAATGATTCGTCCCTCTTAGGTAGATGCCATTTGTAGATACAACATGAGCGTGTACATAAGAATCACTAGTTACTTTAAATACTTCGTTAGTATATTGTGCAGTAGCACCACTATGTGAACCATTACCAGAGGCTCTAGCAATTATAAATGCATCACTATTAGAGTAAGGTCTACCAGCAAACCATTCAACATCGTTTGCCCTATCGTACATAAATAGTCCACCACCTCTATTAATGTCCTTAGATGATGTAACAAAAGCACCATTGACATATCCATTACTACTTCCATGTGCATATATTCGTGGGTTGCCACTACTTTGCACATAAAGGTCATGAACAAGGGTTGAGGAATATGCACCTACAGTAAGGGCATTAACTCCAGCCCTTCTTAAATAAAGGTCGTTAGTTTGTGAATAAAAATATGCTTTTCCATCATTTCCATAAGCACCACCATTAGCAGTTCCCTTAGTCCTAAAGCTTATCTCTCCACCATAGCCTGTATTACCATTTAATATCATAGTAGCATAGCCATTGTTAGAGTGTAAAGTTTGCTGTGGGTTATAGACATCCAATTGATATCTGTCTAGATACAATGCCCTAGTACCCCCAGCTACTTGCATAGTCCAGGTACCACTAGAACGTAAGGTTAAATCTGAACCTACTTGGTATAGATGGGAATGAAATCCAGCACTAGATGTATCCCAAAGACTTAATGTAGGAGCGTGTTCTCCAGCAATAGTAATACCATTTGCAGTAGAACCTACATTAGTTGTTTTGTCTGCATTTAAATAACTACCTACTAGAAGATTAGGTGCTTTAATGTTAAAGCTATTGTTGTATTCGTACCCTCTATTTCGAAATACATCTGTATTAGTTGTGTAAACAGAAGTCACATAAGCAGTTTGAAAATTTTCTAAATAATTTGGCGATACAGCTTTAGCCTCAATCTGTATGTATGCTTGGTTGCCTGTAGACTTTAGATGTGCTATAGTTAAATACCAATGATTGTTAGTAGCATCCCATCTAAAAGCATCATCTAAAGCATAGTTCAGAGGAGTCCTACCTTCACTAACCATAACCATACTTGCATTGGTGTATTGTCCCCCATTATGATTTAAACCTAAAGCATAACAAACTTTTAAACTTCCACTTGCATTTTCATTAGAGTAACCAGAATTAACAGTTACAATAACTTCACCCCAAAATCTTCCAGCATCATGGGTATTTGGAATAACAATATCTGCTTTTTGATTTGCAACGCCATGGCCAAAGGCTACATATAATTTTTTATGTGTAGATAAATCATTTAACTCTGTAAATGACCCAGAATGAGTAATGCTACTAACATTAATTGCACTACCATTTTTATAATATCCAGCACTTGCATGATTGCCCCAACCATTTGCCTCAGTACCTTGTGCAATCCTGTCTATTGTACTACCACTAACACTTCTACCATCTATGGTAATAGAGTTTGTATGTATCTGTCTCCATCTACCACCATCACTTCCTAAATCATAATTGGCACTACTATTAGGTTGAACACTACCAGAATAAATTGCACCAAGAGTAACAAATGTTCCATTGGCTAAAAAGTAACCTCTATCGGTTCCATTTGTTTGAAAATGTAAATTAGCATTGTCTTTAGTACCTACCTTTAATACACCATTATTAATTCCAATGTATCCTCTAGTATTGTTTCCTGTGTCTTTTAATTCTAATTGAGGAACTCCCTTATGTATATAAGCATCACCAGAAAATGTAGAATTACCATCACTTGCTATTGTAAGTCGTGTTGTATTGTGAGTTGCTAATCGAAGTTCTGCACTATGGTGAGTACCTATCTGCATTGGTTCTGTGCCACTTCCTTCAATTCGTAATGAACCAGCCCAATGTCCCATTGTAAGGGTATGTGAATTATCAGATGCTACCAATCTTGGAGCGTATAGATTTGATGCTGATGTAAGATTGAACCCACTAGTACCTAATTCAATCCAATTGTCTGAACGAATACCTATTAACCCTACAGTTGCATTACCACTTGATATACCATGTAGTTTGGTATTGTTAGTTTTAAGAATTATATGGTTGTAATTATGTAATTCTTTGTCCCTAGTTAATACCATTGCTGGATGTGTTTTCTTTCCATCAGCAGTATCTGGATAACCACTCATTCTTAAACTAGGATATTGACCAGAATCTTCAGCTACTAAGAATGCTAAAGAACCAGAGTGACCAGCATAACCTCCACCTAAATCATAAGCATTAGTTATTGCCCATCTTCTTTGTGCACCTGTCCAAGTAACCTTAGATTCAAACTCTAACCAACCCTCTCCACCTAAGTAACCCAATGAAGGATGAGGTACAGAATGACCTCTTAATACAAGTTTATTAGGAGTAGTCTCATGTCCTGTTTTACCAACAATTACTTTATCTGTCCATAAACTTACTGGTTGGCTACCTCTATAATTAGTTATAGTATCTGTTGCTAGGTTGCCACCTACATAAGCATTAGAATTAAATGTAGTGTTACCAGGTATTGTGACTACACCATCACTTGCAATAGAGATTCTATATGTACTATTTGTTTTAATATGGAAATTCTGACCATCAGTAGTACCTATACTGTCTCCACCACCAGATACATCAAATATCCTGGCTCTAAAATTTTCAAGGGTCATATATCTCATGTACTGGTCGCTACTAGCGTATATTCTATTTGGTGTACCAGTAAACTCTCCACTAGTAGTATTTATCCAACCAAAATTTGCATAGCCACTTCCATCAGTTAGCATTAATCCACTAGCAGTATTGTTTCTGCCAGTCGTTATTGGGCTATATCCACCTACTTTACTAGCATTATTAACTGCGCTAGAAGATGTTAAGTAACCAGGGTCTGAACTTGGAACCCATGAAGGTGTTTTATCAGCATAAGTAGATATGATACCAGTATCAATTATTCGTCTCCAATTAGACCAATTCCCACTATAGCGAGTTCTAAAAGCAAATGCCCCAGTACTACTATAAGGCACAGCTAATTGAGTCATGTTGCCATTACCATTATTACTAGCATATTCCCAATGCATTGTATGGTAATAATCAGCATCAAAACGATGACCATTCGTTGCATTACCTAGTAATAATGTATATCCATTACCACTTATTGCATTTGAACTATGATTCCAGTCTGCTGTTCCAGCAGTAGTAACTGCACCAAATCCACCAATAAGGCGATTATTAGACCCTATTGTTACTTGACCAGTAAATGATGGGCTTGATATACTAGCGTATTGAGCACTAGCGTGATTACCCCATCCATATGCAGTATCCCAATTACCAGAATTATTTCTTAGTTTGGTTACAAATGAATCTTCTAAATTTTTTGTGCTATGTATTTTATACCAATTATTCCAGCCATTATTACCATAAAAGGTATTTCTATGGTATATCTGTCCCAAATTGCCAAAATACAATTGGTCTCTTTCATGTCCATTACGACCATAGACATCTAGTATAGTACCATAATCTGTTGGGGAACCTTTACTGGCATCATTATAAACATCCCACAGCTTGATAGACATTGCTGTATTATTTTGTTTTGAATTGGTAGTGTCGTTTGCCCAATGAGATTCGTAATCATTATAGGGAAAACTATAAAGTGTATTCGTGTTGGTTATATATCCAGCATTGTTTGGTATCTCTGAAATATTTGGTTTGTTTGAATCTGACCAGTAACCAGCACTAGCGTGATTACCCCAACCATATGCTTGATTCCAACCAGTTGAATCTCCACCACTTGCAGTAATTATTCCAGTAGATTGAAAGTTTACATTGGCTCTTACTAAAGAATGGTCTCCAAATACATCAAGCATTCTATTCCAAGCACCAACAGTATTGTTTGTCCAAATAGATAAATAAGTTTGACTTACATCTATTGCACTATAAGGTTTATTTGCTACACCATACCAAGTAGAAACAGATGATTTACCAGGGCCACCATCAAAATAAACTGCCCTTGTGCTTGTGTTATTAGGTGCAGAAAAAGCATTGTTAAATTGTACTCCAGATGGGGTGCTATCTGCCCAATACTGTCTTATACTTACTGGTTGAATATTTTGATTGTATACTAAATTTCCATCTAATGATGGTTTATTAGTTAGGTCATCATATGAGCCACTAAATTTTGAATACCCAGCATCAGCGTGATTGCCCCAACCATAAGCTGTGTGCCAATTTGTGATTTGAGTAGAGCTAAAATGTAATGAAGTCCATGCCTTTACCCAAGTACCCCAACTGGAGTCATTGGTATTAACTCTCATCCATAAATTATTATTATCAGTAAACCCTAATTGATGTGATTTACCACCACTATTATCAGACCATTGTTGAACGTTCATGACTGTATGGAAAGTTCCACCATCAACCAATCCATCTTTAGTGTTATATTTAAAATCAAACCTAACGTGATTTCCACCATTAAAAGGTGGTATTATTGAACTTCTAGTATCGTATACATCTACATAATCTGCTTTAGTTGATTCAGCTACTTTAGTACCCGAAGTTAAATAATTAGCACTTACATGATTTTCAGTAGCTACTTTTTGATTACCACTATCGTAAAAATGACCTTGTATAGTTAGGTGATTACTGCCATCTACTTTTGTATATCCTTGACTAGAATGGTCTCCCCATCCATAGGCAGTTGCCCATTGTGCCACATTTAAATGATTAAAAGATGTTTTACTGCTATCTGTAAATCGTACTTGCCCAGTATTAACTCTAGTAGTAAAGGTAGATTCAGCACCAGTTATATAGTTTAAGTCTAAGTTGCCTTTACTGCCATAGCCTTGATTGTAAATAGTAATTAATCCACTTGAATTGTCGGCTCGTAAACTCTCTACATAAGTAGCTTTTTTTAGATGTACGCTATACTTACCTAGTTCTAAACCTACATTGCCACCAACACCTAATCTTAAATAACTTGCACTATCTGTCGCTTGGATTAATGGTTCGTAACCACCATGTACCCAAAGTTCTAAATTTTTAGCATCACTTCTTTGTTGAATTCTTAACCTTGCATTAGCATGAGAATCCATTTGAATGTTAGCATCCCAACTACCACTATTATCAGCATCGTCATCTCCCACATATAAATGTGGTGTGCTGTTTATTACTTTAGCTGTACCATTTATTAATGCATTTGTAGTTGTAAAACTAGATGCAGTTAGGTCACCAGCTTGTAAAGGTGCAATCGAACCATTAGAATGCAAGGTTCTAAATCTAGAACTTACATAATCAATTCTAGGTTCATTTGCTACACTACCTATTGAAAATGCACCACTACTTTTAAATTTAGCTACACCAGTAAATGTGGTTGTTCCAGCAAAAGTTGGATTACCAGAAACAGTAACATAGTCATGCATAAAGACATTTGGTTTTCCACTAATATCACCCCATGCAACACTACCAGCCGATGTAATGTATCCAGCATCATTGGTTAATTCAGATATATTATCTGATTTGAGTATTACTCTTTTATAACTAGCCATTTTGTTTAGCTACTTCCTTCTCGAATGCTTTTTGCAGTTTATCTAATAACTTTCCAAACTCAATAGCATTTGCTCCTTTTATGGTTGCACTTACCATTGCTTGTACTAAAATATTTAATTCTGTGTCTTTTAAATCAACTTTCAAGGTTCCTCCTGTGTATTTCTCCAAGTTTTTGAATAACAGCATATGCCTGTTCAATTTCATGCCCCTCAAATGTTGACTTTGCCAACAACTTTAATAAAAAATCTGTGTCCCTTACCCCCAGATTGACTGGGGGCTTGGGATTACTTGTGTTCACTTTGTGATTATACTTAGACATTAAGATGTTCTAACGTATATCACTCCACTTACTTCCTGTATACCACCAACTGGTACAGAAACATCATCATTGTCTAATGAACTATTGTTAGCAATTGATGCTATAGTTGACTTGCTTGTAGCACTAGCAAAATCGGATTCTGTTACACCCATTTTCCATGCTGAAGCACTTGCATCGTAATACATTACTGGCTTACTAGCCCTAGCATTTCCAGTTTCTGTTTCAACCATTAAACCAGCACTTTCTGCTCTAGTAGCATCTGAGTTTAAAAGCATGGTGTTATCAGCGATTTCTAATGTCTCAGTAGCTGTAGTAATTGTTTTACCACTTACTGTTAAATCACCAGCAATTGCAAAATCGCCTGTTACATTAGTAATAGCCTGTGTTGCTTCAACTGCTAACACACCAGAACTGTGAGAAAGACCTGTACCAGCTACACTAGCATCCAAATCAAATGTAAGTTCTTCATCTGAATTTTGGTCTACTGTAAAGTCTCCTCCACCAGTTAAACCAGAACCAGCAGTTAATGTAATTAGGTTATTGTTTGGAGAAGGAACGTTAGCCCATCCCATTCCACCAGAACCATCGGTTTTTAAAAACTGTCCATCAGTACCATTTCCAATACTTCTATCAGAACCATCATTAAACTGCTCTGGTTTTACAGAGGCATCAGCCATTTGTCTGTTGGTTACCTTATCAGCTCCAATACTCAATGCCAATGCAACTGCTCCACTACCATCAAAGTTTACGCTTGAAGATGTTGTTACATCACCAGTTGCAGAAAATGCTCTTGCAGTTGCTAATGCTGTTGAAGTGGCAGAGTTACCAGTTGTATCTTGATTACCACCTGTATTAACACCAGGGAGGTCTATATTTTCACTTCCGTTAAAACTTACGCCACCTAAATTCCTTGCTGTAGCAAGTACATCAGCTTTGGCTGAAGTTTGTGCTATATGGTCAGCCGAATCTTCGACGACCACCTTACTATATGTTGCCATATATATGTCTCCTTATTTTGTATTTTGCCCTTATACTGCCATGTATAAATGACCATTCAAGTTCACCAAATCTCCAGCCTGTGGATTTGTTGGTGCTGTGCTAACATTAATAGCACGTATTGTTCCATCATCCTTGATGCTTAACAATTCTGTATTACCACTTTTTATTTTAAATGTATTTGTAGCAGATGAAATATTGCCATCTGATATTGTTACTCCAGAGGTTACTGATAATCCTCCAGCTATTTGTACTGCTGTGGTACTTAAAAACAAAGGGCTTGAAATGCCCTCTCCATCAAACACTCTTTTTGGTTTATCATCTAATCCAGTATTTGGAGCGTCTCTATCAAGTACTGTTAATAAATCTGCATAAGTGTTTGCTACTGTAAACTCTCTTAACCCAGCCATTATAATCCCCCTAATGTTGATTGAGAAACTGTTACTGTTTGCTTTACAACTGCTTGTTCTGCTTTAATAGTTTTAAGTTCTCTAGTAGTGGCACTAGCCCATTTCTCTGTTCCTCTTGTCCACGATTGATGAGTTTGCCCCCATCTTGTATTAATGCCTTGATTTGTAGATACAATATCTTTTATCATTAATAATCCCTTGGTATGATTGAAATAGGACTTTCTTCAGATTTTGCAGAGTTTGACTCTTGCTTTCCTTCGTTTATAGAAACGTTAAATTTTTGATGAAAATAATCAGCAGTTTTTAACTCACCTTTCTTTTCGTATCCATGTGCTATAGCTTTGTATGTTAAAGCCTCATGGTATTCAACTGGTAAAACTGGAGATTGTAACATTCCAATTTCTATTCGTACACCAGCAGAGTTATTTACTCCTATGTCTACACCAACAAATGGTGCATCGTGACGAGAACAATGTAAAGATAATGTCCCAGCAGTTGGCCCAGTTACATTCCCTTGTGCATCAATATCTCCTACAGCTATAGCATCTTTATCTATCCAATATACTTTTGCCATTATACGTCTAAATCCTCATTTTCTGGTGGTGTAAGATTTCTTTGAATTGCTTTTCCATCAAAAAACACTTTATTAATAGAAACAATTTCATCATCAATCTGATACCACCTAACCCCATCGGTAATTGCTTTTTGGAATACCCCTCTTAATATCTTTGTTTTTTTAGTAAACTCACGTAAAGCTTGATTTAAATACACCCTTATTTCTTTTTCCAGCATTTCTGGATGATGTGTACGAACCAATTCAACCATTTGTTCTTGGGTAATACCATACCCATAACTAACTGTAATTTCGTTTCCGTTTGAATCTAAATAAGTAACTGTAGGTGCATTTATAGTTGCTGGATTACTTTGAGCCATTATTCACCCCCCTGTTGAGGTTGCGCCATTCCAGCACTACCATTCAACCTTGCAATTTCATCTTGATACATCATGCTAACTGTTTGCAGTTCCTGTTGAGCTACTGAAGTAAGTTCAATATCTTCATCCTCATGTATCATTTTATTAATTTTATGTTGTAGTAATCTTATTGCTGAACCAATTACAACAGCATACTCTGCCCTGTCTGGAAAATTGTTTATAGAGTCTTCATTGTATAAAGGAGAAGGAAATAAATTAAAATCCAATTGACCTTGCTCAGTTGCAGTAGGGTCTGGCTTTATAAATAAGAAACCACCTGTAGTTATTTGACCTTCAATGTAATAGACAGGACTTCTTTTTGTTGGTTCTTTGATGCTACCACTATTTGCTTGTAAATGCGCTTTTTCTTCTAATGGCATTTCTATACAACCATGACCAGCCCTAGTTACTTTAACTACTTTTTTATCTGTAACTGTTATTCCAGAATCACTTGTAATATTCGTTTTAATACTATCCCTTATAAGCACATCATCTGGCATTAGATTTAGAACTGCTCTAGCAGACTGCTTTAAGAAATTATTTAACATTTCGTTATATGCATTCTGACCAGTTGCTCCAACTGTTGCTGTTTTTCCAGCTATGTTTTCTATTTGTGTTTTAAAGTTTGCCATATTCTAAGGTGGGGGCTATCCGAAGACAGCCCCCTTTTATCATGCTTACTAAGATATTTTGAACAATGAATGAGATTCAATCATTGAAATACCAATGCCTTCATCAGACATATACTGGTCTTTCACAATATCAGCATCATTTGCTTGGATAGAAGCTTGAAACTGTGGTGCTCTATACTGAGCATGGAACAGATTCGAGTCATCTACAACTAGCATATACTTGTTGTACCTTCCACGTAAAGCTGGAGTTGGAATCAACTGCAACATTCCATGAGGTGTTTCAAGCATTCTGTAGTTAAAACCAAGAGCATCTCTCTTCATATCAGAAAGACCGACTTCCCAGCCAGAATTCTTAGAGAAAGAGTTGGTTGGCCCAAGTGTAGACCAGTACCCAAGAGCACCAGCACCTACAAAAGCTCGTTTCATTCCAGCAGTTGGTACATACTGGAATACTTTTTCCATTTGCTCTACAAAGTCTTTGTAGCCATAAGCACCATCAGTAGAAGCATCTATGCTAAAGATATTCTGAGAATATGAGTTAGCATCATCATTTCCGTGCTTTTCCAACGCTGGGATGATACCCATTGTTGTACGAATAGCCATACCATTTGAATCTGAAATGTCTTCCAATCCAGCGAATCCAGCTTTAATTCCTTTTGGATTTGCTCCAAATAGAAAAGCTCTTTCTTTCTGAATCTTATGCTCTGAAGCTTTCTGGTCACGAAGTCTAGCCAATTCCTTTGATTCTCCACGTAGAGAAGCCTGTAACAATGTTCCAGTTACTTCTACTGGTGTTTTGAAAATCTGGCATTGGTTGAAGACGACTGCTAAGTCATCACTCCAAGCGACTGGTGAGCCACTTCCTTCAGCCTGTGCATTACCAATAACGGAAAGCTTATCGCCTACCTTTACTGTTATTGCATCTGAAGATAGTGTTTCGTAAGTCATTGAAGTACCATCAGTACCTATTCCAGTAATCAAAATAACACCCTCGTTTTTAAGGTTGTCATTTACAAAGTCTTCACCTTCTGCTTCTGCAACTGAGTCACTCCAAACTTCACATTCTAAACCAATAAGGTTTTTTCCAACGACTAAGCCTTCTGATGAGACAACTGTATCTGCTGTAGAAGCATCAATAGTTAACTCTTGCTTTTGCCATGGGTTTCTGTGTTCAAACATTTTGAAAGTAGGGTCAGCCATACCACTAATTGTGCCTTGATTGGCAACGACAGTAAGAAAAGGTGCTACATCCGTCCAAAGTTCTTTAACAACCTGTGGGCTAATGTAAAAGTCTCTTCTTTCGTCATAGAGTACGCCACTTGAGCCAAGATTCTTAGCTCCTACTACTGTAGTATCTGTAGCCATTATTATATCCTCCTAGAGATATTTACTTTTTATTTAGCATCAAGCCCATGTTAAACAAATCTTGCTCAGAGTGATTTGGTTCTGCATTACCTGTCTGCACAGCAGTAGGTGTAGGAACTTTCATTCTTTCTTTTGCATTTTGCATAGCCTGGACTTTCTGTTGAGTTGCAACTTGCTCTGGAGTAGGTGCTTGTCTTAATTTGTCAAGCTGGACTAGATTTTCTAGGGTAACGGAATCTGGAGAACTGTAAAAGTTTAAGAATTCATCAGCCTTACCTTGTTCGTATCCGTAATCATTCACTAGACGATGCTTCATATCTGTGACAGCTTGTTGCTGTTGATATTCAGCTTGTCTTTTCTGAACTTTCTGTTGTTCTGCTTGTAGCTGTTGTATTCTTTGGTTTTCCATGTTCTCTTGATAATCAATCATTCCATCTCTGTACTCATCAAGTTCTGCTCGGTATTTATAAGACGAACTATCTACATCCATAAAAGCTTCGGTTGCATCATAGTTAGTTGGTTTGGTTGGACGAGTCGGTTTCTTTGGTAATTCCATAGATTTCTCTTGCGAGGGAACCTGGGGGTTATCACCAGAAAGTGACTTTGCTACTCCTTTGAGTATGTCTGGATTTTCTTGAATATACTCTGCTATTGGAGCAATCTTCTCATATTCAGATATTTTCTTACTCATAGTATCAAATTCACTTGCCTTTTGGTCGTACCGTGATTGCCAATACTGATAACGTTGTTGTTCGTCACCAGCATTCTCTGGCTGAGCTTCAGCTTGTTCAACAGGCTGTTGCTCGGTTTGTGGGTTGACTTCTGTGTTTGGTGGCGTTCCCCAATACTCAATAGCTTCATCAGCTACGTTTGGGTCTTGCACATCAGCAACACTTGGGTCATTTATATCAGCCATTCTTATCTCCTTCCCAATTTGTCATTAGACAGCAACTGGGTTTATTTGTTGTGCTTGTATTTCCCTGTTTTCTTCTTTGACCTTACCAAGTTCATCTTGCAAACGTGCTTCGTACAATTGACTTGCTTTTTCCGTTTTGTTTGCTGAATTCGTTAGTTTGGTCTTGAATTTTTCAATTTCAACTTTTTTCCTATCTGAGACAGATTCTCTTTGTGCTGTTTGAAGGTCGCCTTCCAGTTCTTTAATTTGTTCTTCTTGTTGTTGAACTTGTGCTTGTAACTGGTTAATAATGCTCGTCCTTTTGAGAACGCCTTCCGTATCTGCAACCTCTGTCTGTTTAAGTACTTCTTGTTGGTCAATTATTCCCTTTTCATAAAGATTCATGTAGTAATCAAACCTTGCCCATCTGTTGGATGGCAACGTGGAACCACTTACTACAATTAAATCATATTGCCCTATTGTGACATCATTTACTCTTCCAATTAATTCATTGGTAAGGTCGTCATATATGGGCCCATTCAATGTTTGCTCTGTTTCAGTTCCATCTGGTTTCATAAGACGAATTACTTTTTCATCCGTATAGGTTTGTTGAATTAGACTGACGACTACTTTACCCATCTGGTTAAGCATCCCATCAATATCATCCAGCTTAGATTTAATCCTACGTTGTGCATACTCGTCAATAGCCACAGTACCTTTGTATGTAGCTGGGGCTGAACTTGGGTCACCACTTTGTAGTGGGTGGATGCCAAGTATGTGGTAAATAGATTGTTTAGCATCTTCTCTGTTCTTGTATAATTCGTTAGGCAAAGGGACTGGCCCAGCGACAATAGGTTGTCCTAGTTCTGGGTCGTATTCAATAACACCAGTACCAGCTCTTGACCATTCTTCTTCGAGTTGCCTTCTGTTCATTGAGCCTCTTGGTATAAGTAGCTTAGTGTTTGTCGAAGAACTAGCGTGAGCAATAATAAGTGACGTTATCTTATTTATATATTCTTGGACTGGCTTTATAAATCGCACATCACTCATAGGATATGGATTTCTATTATGCCTATTCATCAGCGTAACAATTGGATATTCGTCTATATCCATTATCTGCATTGCCAATAAAGCCCTTCCAACTGAAAGCACACGTTTTATCCTATCTACTAATACCTTGTTGCAAACAACAATTCCCTTTGCCTCTAATTCTTTGATAGATATAGGCGTTATTTCTGTAGTGGATTCTGGTATAACAGTTTCATCTCCACCTTCTGGCTCAGCACCAGATACAGGTGTAGGTTGACCTGTTTGGGGGTCTAGTCTCAAATGAAAGACAGAACCCAACTGTTCATACATTTGTAATATTTCTTGGACTTTGTATTTGTCCGTAACGTGCTGAATACCATTGGATGACTCAACAATAACTGCTGGTTGCTCTAAGAATTGAGCATAATCCTCATCCGAATGAATAAACTCATTCCCATTGGTTGTATCCATGCAATGCCAAAAAGGTAATTGAACCTTTTCATATCGGTCTATAACTTGATACGTCTTTGAATCAGACTCATTGGGAGTTGGCCCAATTTTTTGGTCTAACATTGTACTATCTCTTTGTGTAGAGGGGTAGTTCGTATCTGAACTCATTGTCATATTTTCCAGAAGAGAGTTCCCCTCTTCGTCACGTTGCATTACTTGTGGATAGGCATTCTTAATCTGCTCCTCTGTTAATACTTTAGAAATAATGATGTTACTAGCATCCTTGCAATGTGTGTCCCTAGATGCTGGGTCAATAAATAAATCAAATGGGTCTATAGACTTTATACAGACTTCTCCTCTGCCAAAATCCATCATTGGGTCTACATAGGCGACCATAGCCCCCATGCCTTTTACGTAATAATCATCAATAACCTGTTTTAATTCTCCGTTCCCATTAGAGATATCCCATATATACGACATGATATCTGAAAAAAGCCTTCCAACTTTTGTATCACTATCATCTCTTCCTGTCGATTGAAACTTGGGTTTGTTTGCAGTTAAGAGTGCTTTTGCCTGTTCAACTGCTGGATGGACTACGTTATCTGTGATAGGGCTTTGCGCTCTACCTTTTAATACCTTTACTTGTGTAGGTGTCCATTGGGAATTGTTACGAAACTCATCGTCTTCCATGGCTTGAGTAGCCCATTCTGAACGCTGAGCATGATAGTCATGAAGAAGGTCTTCGGATTTTGTTATTTCTGGGTTTACTTCTATAGGCATAAAATTGCATGAAAGATATCCCAGAAGACAGGGGGTGTCGCAACACTAAGCTGTCATCCAATCCACAACTTTTCTCATGCTCATCCCCAATACTTGTTTTTGGTCGTCTTGTGTTTCGTGATGAGGTTCATAGCATCCTTTATTGGCGTAATAAAACCCATCTAAAAGGTCATCATGTTTTCCTCTAGGGAATAATAGTAGCTCATTAACCAAATCTTGCATACTCCTATCCATGTGGACTTGTCCTCTTGCAAAGATAGGCTGAAGTGATTCCAGTCTACGTGATTTATTGGTTCTGGGGTTTTCTTTTACATTTAAGCCAGGAATGAACAAATTCTCTTGTTCGCACCTCTTAATCACATATTCACGTAGCATTTCTTGATATCCTACGCTTTCAATTCTAGTTTTTTGTGAACGATACTTTCTAAAGTTATCCACGATGGCCTCTGCTAAGTTCAAAGGAGTAGCCCTTTTCCTATAATAAGGCAATACATACCGATTTCCATCTGCATCAACACCAATATTGAATATCACACTATAATCTGCTGTCTGTTTCGTAGAACTCGCTGGGTCTACTCCTGTGAAAATATTTATAGGGATTTGCTTTATTTCTGGTTCTGTCATGTTTATGTAGGCTTGGCGTTCACTATCCAAGTGCACTTCCCCTTTATACCACCTAAAGTCATCTGCCCTAAATAACTGGTCTTCATCTCCAACTATTTCGCACATATACTCACGATAAAAAACAGATAGCCTATTAATAGACTCTAATTCAGCCATCTTTTGTTTTAATTTCTTGATTGACCACCAATCCTCCCACAAGGCGACCCCTTTTTCCATATCTGGCTTGTATTCTAAGTTTTTCCAACCCTTCATGTCTTTTAAGGTTTCAACCATACATCGTTCATGCTGGGGTGTTCCAATGATAATAAGCCTACCTTTACGTGGGTCTACTGAAGGAACAGCCGATTGTAGTAACCATCTGAGATTAGATTCCATAGCCTCGGCTGTTTTAGTGTTGTTTTCATCTTCTGGGTCATCTACGATAATGAGCGTTGGACGTTGGTTCCCTATTTTTATTCCACGTAACTGCTGACCTGTACCCTTGCACAGTACCATAGACCCATCCTTCAGTTCAATTTCTGCTTTTGCCCAGCTTTTAGCTGAGTGAGAACCCCAATAACCAAATAACTGTCTCATAGATTCACTATAATCCAACGTATCTTTGATAAGACCTAGTAACTTTACTGCATGGTCTTGGGTTCTTGAACACAATACAATTAATTTTTTCCCTTCTCCAAACATAAGATGATGCATAGGCAGTATACCACCTACAATAGATGATTTAGCATGACCTCTAGGAGCAATAATATTTATTTGTTTGTTTTCGTAATTATTGATATGACTTGCTAGGTCATAGTGAAAATCTGGTGATTTTGCAGAAAACATATTAGGAATACACACTTTCCCAAATAGCATCATATCTCCACGTATCTTCTGGAGTATTTCCTTATGTTCTCTTTTATCCATTAATAATCAGCACCAATAAGGTATTCTGTTTTATCCACATAAGCTTTAATACCCATGTCTTCAGCAACATCCTTCATAACTTGCACAAAAGACTCCAGCTTTTTGATGTCTTCTAAGGGCGCTTCTATGATAACGTGCTTTTTCTCTTTCTGTTCTGGCCTTGTGGTCTTTTCGATAACTAGCTTCATTCGTCTATTTCCTGTGTCCTTTCTAGTTTTAACTGGCGAGACTCCTCGGTAGAAATCTCATCTAAAATCTTTTTTGTTACATCAATCTGTAATGTATCTGTTTGCTGTGTCTTTCCAGGCAACATATCCATTATTCGTATATATTGCTCTGCACCACGTAGCATATTGCTAGGGTCTCCGTTATTCTTGGCTAATTCAATAGCTTCAGAGATAATATCAAGCACATCTCCTTGATTCATGTCTCTTTCGTCTAAATAATCTTGAATTTTCTGGTCAACCATTAATTTCACCTTTTCTGTTTTAAATAACCTTTTTACTGTTGCATCTGGAGATTGTTGGTCAGCCCTATATACTTGCCCTAACTGATACCAGTCTATTTTTCCTGTCTGCATCATCATCTGTACATATAGGCTAACAGCGTTTTTTGTACGTGTGGTGCGACTTTCTCGTTCTTCCCATGTAAGAGTGCCACATTGAGAATATTCTCCTGTATTTCGGTGGGGTTCGTATAAAAGCTTGGCTCGTTTACTAATCCACATCCTACCATATGGCGTTATTACCTGTTCAGCGTTCTTATATTGCTTTCTATCTACACAATTGGTTACATATCCGTCATCTGAAAGGCACAAATCTCCTTTTTGGGCATCTTTCCAATGAACATATTTTAAATCCTTGTCTTTCGCCTCTTTTTCCGTCATAACAAGGTATGTAACATCTTGCCAATCGTTAATCTTCAGTTTTCTTGTTATGTAATCCATTTATGCTTACTGTTTCGTATTGCCAATGCTCTAAGCACCAGTTGTCGTATCCCAAATCAAGGTGTTTATAGGTATGTTTTGTAGAATCCTGGTCATATACGCTGATAAATTCTCTTTCTTTGTCAAATTCGTACCCTCCAATGGTGTATTCATCACATTCAGAGAGGAGGACTATGGTTAATATTGTTAGTAGTGTTTTCATTTGGTGGTATGGGTATCTTGTATCGGTTTAAGGTTTCAGTATCCATATGCCCTTTAAGGCATATCTCTATTAAAGCTTTTAATAAGTATTTACCACCTTGTGCTGGTGGGGGATAAATGTTGTCCTCATTCTTAAAGAATTGCAATCCCATCAATATCCAATCATAAAACGTCATGGGGATGTCATTATACAACACTATTTTGTCTTTGGGGTGTTTCCTTCCCTGTTTGAAGGTGACCTTCATACTGTAGTACTACTACTGTTGTCTACACTACAGTAATGTATATATATATAACAGTCTAACATTACTGTAGTAGTACTACTACTGTAAAAAAACAACATTAGTAGGGGGTTTGTCAACACTTTTTTAATCATATTTGTAAAAAAATTTATTTTCATCCAAAACGAGCCTTACTTCTGTAACCATAGACTCTATTCTGTCTTCGATAAGGCATTCACACTCTGCAAGAGAGAAACCAAGCAAGAGCTCCTCAAACTCCTCTGGTGATAAATCAACCAGTTCAAACTTATTCGTATCCTTATTCCATCGTTCAAACTTCATGGGCAATACTAAAACAGGCATATGGGGGTATCACAATAGGGAAATTTTGAAAATTAGGCTTAGAATGGGTGTGGGTGATATATCCACTTGCCACCCCCCACAGGTTGGTTGGCTGTGGGGTGCAAACTCGTTGAAAAAACTCGTTTAGTTGCACCCAGCACAGCTACCCAACACAACTGTGTCCCTTACAGTTAATAGATAACAGTTAACA
>Ga0208157_1000484_pt1 | contig 21548 bp, 32 predicted proteins | sample 5_EtaG_FD_184077 | JGI IMG/M metagenome (GOLD analysis project Ga0208157, IMG submission 184077) | Marine viral communities from the Subarctic Pacific Ocean - 5_ETSP_OMZ_AT15132 metaG (SPAdes) (version 2) | ecosystem: Environmental > Aquatic > Marine > Oceanic | place: Pacific Ocean | collected...
GTCTGCGAGGAACAAGCAGAATTTTGTGGTCACTCACGCAAATAATGGTCAGACAGATCGCAATTTTATGTATGTGGTAATTGGATGAAGTTTGTGCCTGTTCCAGTGGAAAAGCTGGACGAAATGTGGTCTGAAATATCTGTTGAGCTTCAAAAGCCGATAGAGATAACACCAAATAAAGTAGATTTAGATTCGGTACTAGATCACGCCAAAAAAGGTGTTTATTTGATCTGGACTGTTCTGGAAGGTGAAAAGGTTGTGTCAGTAGTCACAACCAGAATTATTGATTACCCAAGAGGAAAATCAATGGCTATGGATTTTGTTGGTGGCACTAGAATGAAAGAGTGGTTGCCAATGGTGATGAAGGTTTTAGACGATCACGCAAAGCATAACAAAGTAAAATTTTTAGAAGCCTATGGTCGTGAGGCTTGGCTAAGATATTTAGCAAAATACGGCTGGAATAAAGCATATACAACATTTCACAAGGATTTAGATTATGGGTAAAGGAAGTGGTGGTGGAGTTGAGACTGTAAGGACAGAACAAGTCGTACCTAAATATATTCAGGATCAGACTAAAGAAACTTTTAATATAATCGATGCGTTTAAACCTACAGCTTATAAAGGCGACAGGGTTGCTGGGCTTACTCCTAACCAGATTTTAGCTAATGAAGCTATAGGTGGTTTAGCATTAAACAATCCTCTCATGGGGGCGGCAACACAAGGATTGGGAGATATAATCTCAGGTCAGTTTAACGTATCTGATCCATTACAGACACAGATAAACTCTAATATTGCAAACGCTGTGAATGATGCTTCATCTCTCTATTCAAGAGGAGGCAGACTTGGCTCAGGTGCTTTTGGTGATGCGCTTGGAGAAGGAATTACAAATGCAAGTGCGCCATTTCTAGCACAGGCATTGGAAAATGATGCGGCTCGTAAGATGAGTGCTATCGGTGCAGTTCCACAGATGCTTCAGGGTGAATTAGGCTTATTGGGAGCTTTGGGCAATGTAGGAGGTATGGAGCAAGCATTAAATCAGGCTAACTTAGATGCTGGCGCGGCGAAGTTTGGAGAAGGTCTTGCTGGTCAACAGCAACAGATTAACAATTTATTGGCGGCTATTGGTCAAGCTCCAAATCTTAGCGGCTCATTGCAGACTAAAACTGGTGGAGGAACACCGCAATTAAATAAAGGTTTAGGAGGGGCATTGGCTGGCGCAAGTTTGGCAAGCTACCTTCCATCCTCTCTTGCGCCTACTGGAATGTTAAGCAGTCTTGGATTAGGCGGTATGGGCGCTTTAATGGGCGGTGGACTTGGATTATTGGGGTTAATATAATGGCTGGTTTATTAGATAATTTTAACGACAAAATTAGTGGTTTAAGTGAGCCAGCAAGATTAGGCTTACTTTCTACAGGATTAAGCCTTTTAGAAGGACAGCCTATAGCGCAGTCTATCAATACAGGGCTTGGTACATACGCTGGTATAAAGCCTAAAAATAAATTTCGTATTATGTCACCAGATGAACTTCCTGAAAGTTTAAGAAATACAGGTGTTCTGTATCAGAAAAATGAAGAAACAGGTCAAATTACTGCTGTGAGTGGTAGCAGTAATAATTTGGCAAGTATCTTGGCTATGACTAATCCTAATCTTTTTAATCAAACAAGCAGTTCTACAGAACAGTCAGTTAATGAGGATGGTGGAAATGAATCAAGTTTGACAAAAGGTTATGATTTGCCTGAAGGTTGGACAACAGCAATTAATAGAAAAGACCTTAGTAAGACCTTTATAGTTAATCCTGAGGGTAAGATACATTCTGTAGTTCCAAGTGTTGGAACTGATAAATATCTTGAAAGGGAAAAAACTAAAAGCCAAACTCAACTAAAATTTAATAGCCTTGTTGATAAGAAAAATATGATGGTTCAAAAGGTTAATGAGGCAATTAATCTTATTGATAACGCGAGTTTATATAGTCCTGTTGCTGGATTTTTTGGTAGCAAAGCAAAAATTCTTGAGGGAACTGACGCTTACACAATGCAGTCAACCTTAAAATTCATCTTATCTAATCTAGGCTTATCTGAACTTATATCGTTAAAAGAACAGGGCGGTACTATGGGCGCTTTGAATGAGAAAGAATTTGCGGCATTAGAACAGGCTACCACTAACCTAGATCAAGGTTTAAAGCCTGAAGAGTTAAGAAAAAACCTTTTAGAAGTTTCTGAAATTTTAACTAAGCAAAGTGGTAAAGCTAGAGAGGCGTTACTACAAGATTATCCAGAATTAACTAAAATTTATGCAGAGCAAAGCTCTAATGAAGAGAATGGCCGTTTTGTTACTATTCCAAATCCTGAAACCATTACTAGGGCAGAATTAAACCAACTTATTGGTGGCGATTTTTCAAAGGTAAATAATGAAGATTGGGAAATACTTCGTGGAAGAATTGAAAGCGGAGACCTATAGTAATGATGAACAGAGAGGAAGCGACTAACTGGATTAGGAGTCAGTTTTTTAAGGAAGCTACTGGCACAATAAACGAAAGTCGTGATTTAGTTCGTACCGCCGTTGGTCAGGGCTTTATGTATGGGTTTGGAGATGAGGCAGAGGCTTATGCTAGGTCTGTTTTAGGAGATAAAACTTATGAAGAAAATATAGACCAAATTCGTAAGGAAATCGCTTTTTTTAGAGAGAGAAATCCAAGAACAGCTATTAGTTCTGAAATTATTGGGTCTCTTCCCACAAGTTACTACGCCGCAGTAAAGTTAGGAAAATATGGAATTAAATCACCAGCGCTTATTGCTGGTATTGAAGGATTTGTTTATGGAGCTGGTACTGGTGAAGATGCTGGAGATAGAGTAAGTAACGCATTTTTAGGTACATTGTTATCTAGCGGCATCACAAAGTTTTTTGGAGTTTTATCCAGAACTCCAGACGCTAAAAAATTAATGGACGAAGGTATCGACCTAACTATTGGTCAACAGCTTGGTGGCGCGACCAAAAAACTTGAGGACATTTCTGCTGGTTTGCCATTTTCTGGGCAAGCTGTAATTAATCAACAATCAAGGGGTTTAGAACAATTTAATAAACTTATGCTTAATAAAGCTCTACAGCCAATTTCTCGTAGAGTTGATGATAGTGCGAGTATGTTTGATGCTCACGCAGAGGCGCAGAAATATATAAATAATGCTTATGAAGCCGCAGTTCCAAACCTTTCTATTGATGATGCCCCAAGACTTATAGCAGACATTGATGAGTTAGTTGATGATTTTGCCTTGCCAGAGAATATACATAAGCAAGTTCAGAAATATGTTAAGCAGATAATAAAAAGTAGGGTCACCTCAGGCGGTACTCTCTCAGGAGAATCTATTAAAAAGATCGAGGCTGATCTTGGTGCAATATCAAGGAGTTTGCTTGGTGGGAAAGTTTCAACTCAAAGGGAAGTAGGAAACGCACTTTTTGAAGTACAGACGCAATTAAGAAATGAGTTAATGGCTCAAAATCCAAATAAATCAAAACTTCTTCAGGACGCTAATAGAGCGTTTAAAAATCTATTACCAGTTACTAAGGCTATAAACAGTGGCCTCTTAAACGAAGGAAATTTTACGGCTGGGCAACTTCTTAATGCTATTAAATCTACTGATAGCTCAGTGAGGCGAAAAATGACTGCAAGCGGTCAGGGAGAGTTGTTAGATTTAGCCTTAGCCGCGCAAAACACTATGGGGAAAAATATGCCTACCTCTGGTACAACTGAAAGGCTTTTAGGAGCTGGTGCTTTATTAGGGCAAGGTTATTATGTAGACCCAGCAACTATGCTCTTAGCCCCAGCAATTCAGCGTTCCATATATTCTGATTTTGGTCAGAGATTGGGAACAGGTTTGCTAAACACGACTAAAAATCTTGGCTTAATTGCGCCATCTATTGGCGCTCAGTCAAGCCCAGAAGAAGGACTTCTCGGAAACACTTTACCTTTTTATCGATGAGGGAATAAATGACAAAAGCAAACGTAACTCAATACAGCTCAACGGCTGGCTCTAATACTGACATAAATGACATTGATATTGGTGAGGGATGTAGCCCAGCCACCATTAATAATGCAATTAGGGAATTGATGAGCCACCTTAAAAATGTGGATACTGGTGCTACCACCCTCACCTCTCCAGCTTCAACAACTCAGACAATTACAACTCTGAAAACTGCGACTGTTCAATATACGGACGGAGATGCCGCATTTACGATTAGTGATGGAGGGGCGGTCACTATTCCGAATCTTGTCGCAACTACAGCAGATGTAAATGGCGGCTCTATTGATGGAGCAACTTTAGGTACGAACTCTGCAATAACTCAGGCGGTAATTGATAACGTCAATATTAATGGCGCAACTATTGGTCATACCTCAGACACAGACCTGATGACATTGGCAAGCGGTTTGCTCACTGTTGCTGGCGAAGTTTCAATGACAACTTTGGATCTCGGCGGCACAAATGTGACTGCTACTGCTTCAGAGCTTAACATTATGGATGGCGTTACCGCGTCAACTTCCGAGCTTAATATTATGGATGGGGTAACGGCTACTGCTTCAGAACTTAACATCATGGATGGTGTGACAGCGACAACTGCTGAATTGAACATTTTAGATGGGGTCACTTCCACTGCTTCCGAGTTAAACATTTTAGACGGAGTAACCTCTACTGCCGCAGAGCTTAACATTTTAGATGGAGTAACGGCTACTGCTTCCGAGTTGAACATTATGGATGGGGTTACCTCCTCAACTGCTGAATTAAACATTCTAGATGGGGTTACTTCTACTGCTTCAGAACTAAACATTCTAGATGGGGTTACATCTACTGCCGCAGAGCTTAATATCTTAGATGGGGTGACTTCCACTACGGCTGAATTGAATAAGCTGGATGGCGTTCTTTCAACTACCACAGAATTAAATATTACGGATGGTGATACTTCTGTTGGCACAACGGCTGTGGCTGGTGGTGATGGAATAGTCACAAATGACAATGGAACAATGCGGCATACAAGTGTTGATACGTTTGATACCTATTTAGCTGGTACGTCCAAAACGCTTACAAATAAAACACTGACATCTCCAGTATTGAACACAGGGGTCTCAGGTTCAGCCATACTTGATGAAGATAATATGGCTTCAGATAGTGCAACGAAATTAGCGACCCAACAATCAATTAAGGCTTATGTTGATGCCAGTAGTGCTGGAAATTTAAGTACAGGAATTTCTTCAGGTAATGTTCCAGTATTTACAAGCGGTGTAGCCGATGATGATTTTCTTAAAATTTCTGGTACGTCCGTTGAGGGGCGTAGCTCATCCGAAGTATTATCGGACATTGGTGGTCAGGCAAGTCTAACCTTTGGAATTAGCAATACTAATGCAGTTAAAATAGATAGTGCCAGTGCTGCATCAGGAGAATACGCAAGGCTAACATCTAGCGGAATAGAGAGCAGAAGTACAGCCGAAGTATTAAGCGATATTGGAGGCCAAGCCTCTTTAACTTTTGGAATAAGTAACACCAATGCAGTGAAGGTTGACAGTGCAAGCGCGGCATCAGGAGAATATGCCAGATTTACTTCAAGTGGACTAGAAAGCAGAAATACCGCTGAACTAGCTAGTGATATTGGCGCGGCAACAACCGATGAGGCTACGGCTTTAGCACTCGCCCTTTCGTAATACAAAATACAGGAGTAAAAAATGGCAAATACCTTTAAGGTCGCTACCAAGTCTGGAGTGACCAGTAGTGACGTAATTTACAGCGTGGGTAGTTCCACCACTACTGTGGTCATAGGTCTGGTTCTTGGTAATACTACAGGCAGTCAAGTAACTGCAACAGTGAGCTTGGTGAGCGATACTGCAAATAGAACTAATGCAAATGATGAGGCTAATCAGACTGTAGAATTGATTACTAGCGCGCCAATTCCTAGTGGAAGTTCATTGAGTCCGTTGGATGGTAAGATAGTTATGGAAACTACTGACAACATTACTGTCTCAGCAACAGGCGCAGTAGACGTAATTCTAAGCATTATGGAGATCACCTAATGGCAGGATATATAGGTTCAAAAGCTGTTCTACTTAGCACAACTGCGGCAGAGGTTAGTGGTGATGCTGACATTGGTGGTAGTTTATTAGTTGATACGATAAAAGCAGACAATGGTACTACTGCATTAACTATTGATAGTAGTGGGAATGTAACTTCGCCTGTAAGCATTGGTAGTGCAGGAAGTGTAATCCAAACAGTAAGCACTACTTCTAGTACCGCAGTAACAGTGGGAGGAGGAGCCAATGGGACTTGGACTAATGTAAACCCAACCATAGATATTACTCCTAAGTTTGCTAGTAGTAAGATATTAATAATCCATTCTGGGTCAATGATGTCTTATGCCCAAGGTCAATCTATTCAAATGCGACTTATTCGTGGTAATTCTTCAATAGCTCACTATGGACGGATGTATACCGACCTTCCAAATAGTGATTGGCAGAGTTGGGCTATGACTTGGCCTTATATGGATAGTCCAAATTCCACGAGTTCAGTTGGCTATCAGTGCCAAATTTGGATGGAGCAGTCTACTGGTGAATTGAGACATAATGCAACTGTATCTAATACAGTAACTGCCGCTATGATTGCAATGGAGATAAAACAATGACAGATGTAATCACATCTCTAAGAGAGCTAGGTATAAAAGAATGGGTTCTTAGAGGAGAAGGAGAGCCAACAACAGAAGCTGAATTTAATGCTATGTTCCGTAAAGTTATTGGGAAAACTTCTAATGATACTGCAATAGAAAGTGATAAGACTTCCGACTTTGGTGTGACTTGGAAGCAAGTTAGTGATAAGATGAAAGCCTTAAAAGATGCAGAACCAATGAGACTTCTAAGGGCAGAGCGAGATAGACTTTTGGCTGAATGTGATTGGTGGGCAAGTTCAGACCTTACAATAACTACAGCTCAGAAGAAATACAGACAAGACCTCAGAGATATAACTAAGTCAGCTACATCTTTGGATGATGTAACTTGGCCCTCAAAACCATAGGAGAATAACATGGCAGGTTATCTAGGAAACATACCCACCCCACAAGCAACACAGACTAGAGATACATTTACTGCTACTGCTTCTCAGACTTCCTTTGCTACGAGTGGGTATACTGTAGGTATGCTTGACGTATATCTGAATGGGGTCAAATTATCTGCGGCAGATATAACGGCAACGAATGGCTCTGATGTGGTTCTTGCTAGTGGTGCTAGTACTGGGGATATTGTAGAGGTTGTGAGCTTCTCAACATTTGATAGTGCGTCTGGTGCTTTTAGTGTTGATTTAAAATCTGATAAACTTCTTAACAAAAGTGGTGACCAAGATAGTGGCATTGACCTCTCAACCAATGATGTTGTGAAGGTAAACATTGCAGGGTCGGAGAAGGCTAGGTGGGATTCTTCTGGCAACTTACTGGTAGGCACTACGGCAACAGGCTCAGGCGCACTTGGTTTTAGGTGGAGGTCAGACTTGAGTGCTATTTCATCTGTGGCTGATGGTGGAATAGCTGGTTACTTTGGTAGACGTAGTAGTGACGGAGAAATTTTAAGATTTAGGAAAGATGATGCAACTTCAGGGAGTATTGGAACTGCTGAAAGTTCTCTTTATATAGGGGGTAGTGGTAATGGTTCAATTTACTTTAATGGTGTAACGGATGTTCGCCCTTGGAATAAGTCATCTCAAGCAAATCTTGATGACACTCTGGACCTTGGTTCTTCTTCGGCACGTTGGGATGATGTATACGCAACCAACGGCACAATCCAAACATCTGATGAAAATGAGAAACAAAACATATCTTCTTTTACAAGTGCAGAGATTACTGCGGCTACAGCTATTAGTAAGTTATTCAAAACATTTAAGTGGAAAAGCAAAGTAGCTAAAAAGGGTAATGATGCCAGAACACATAGTGGTGTGGTTGCACAACAAGTACAAACTGCAATGTCAGATGCAGGGCTAGACGCAAGCAAGTACGCTTTCTGGTGTTCTAATACTTGGTGGGAAAAAGATGTTGAAGTTGCGGCTGTTGAGGCAGACGAAGAAAAAGGTATAGAAGCAAAAGACGCTTACACACGCACTGATACCTATGACACAAAAGACGAAGCACCAAAGGGTGCAACAGAGCGTACACGAATGGGTGTTAGATACCCAGAGTTACTAGCGTTTATTGGTGCGGCTACAGAGCAAAGGCTAACAAGTATAGAAGCACGACTAACAGCATTGGAGGATAAGTAAATGACCAAAGCCAGAGAATTAGCTGACCTCATAGCCAATGTGAACAATGGTAGCTCGTTAGGGTCAAAGAACCTTATCATAAATGGAAATTGTAGCGTTGCACAGAGAGGTGACCAAACTGGTCTTTCTAACGCATATTGTGGTGTTGATAGATACACATTTATTACAAATAGTTCTGCTCGTGTTACTGGTAAACAGAATGGTTCTAGTGTTGAAAATGGTTTTGCAAACGCACTTCATCTTGATGTAACTACGGCAGATGCTTCGGCAGGGAGTTCGGATTATGCTTATGTAAGACAATATATAGAAGGTCAAAATCTTCAACATCTTAAATGGGGAACTTCCTCTGCTAAACCTTTAACTTTATCTTTTTATGTAAAGTCACCAAAAACAGGAACTCATTGGGTTGAAATATACTCGTATGATGCGGCTAAATTTAAGTCAGCTTCATATACAGTAAATTCTGCTGATACATGGGAAAAGAAAACATTGTCTTTTTCTGGTGAAACTGGAACTGCGATTGCAGATGATAATACTTCAGGGATATTAGTTGGTTGGTGGCTAATGGCAGGAACAACATATACGAGTGGCACACATGGTGGAGATGTTTGGCATACTACGCATGCAAATAGAGTTCCAAATCAAGTAAATACTATGGACAATACAAGCAACAATTTTTACCTAACAGGAGTGCAACTTGAGATTGGCGAAAAGGTTACGGCATTTGAGCATGAACCATATGAGACTACACTTAGAAAAGCAAGTAGGTACTATACAGAGATTTCTAGAGCCGATAACAACACAGCACACCTAGTAGGTTATGTTCAAACTTCAGCCGTTGCAAGATATAGCTTTCATGTACCTATGCGAACTGCACCATCAATTACTGAAACAAATTTTGGTGTAATGTACGCATCTGGGTCAGAAGAAGCAATAACCTCTGTAGACGATATAACTCAAGATGAGCAATTTGTGTCCTTTAGAGCCAATGTAAGCGCAAACTTAACCGCAGGGCAAGCTGTAGTATTATATTCTAATGGTGCGGCTACATTAACTTTTGATGCAGAATTGTAAGGATAAATATGAATATTACAGAAGCAAAATACACGGCAAAAGACAGTGGTAAAGGTATAAAAATAATTGTAGATGGACATACTATGTATGTACCTATATCAGAAGGCAATCGCCACTATGACGAGATAATGAAACAAGTCAAAGAAGGTACACTTACTATAAAAGAGGCGGATTGATGAGTAAGCCTACTTTAACCTCTGTCACAGAGCAAATTCACTCTATTGATACACGCACACATAGGCTCGAAACTGAAACCAGTATTCAGTTTAAGGACATTTATAATCGTTTTCGGCGCATTGAAACTATCCTTATTTCTTCTGCTGGTGCTACTCTTCTTTTACTCATAAGTATTATCTTCCAACTCTAAAATTCCGAGAAAATTATGTTTGATCCGATTACAGTCGGCACAGCGCTGTCTGTTGCGTCAAGTGCTATGGGTAATTTGCGTAAGTTATTTATGGCTGGTCGTGAACTAGAGTCTATGGGGTCAGACTTATCACGCTGGATGGGTGCTGTCAGTGATATTGATGACGCAGAAAAACGATCCAAAAATCCTTCAATGTTGCGCCAAGTTTTTGATAAGCAAAGCATAGAACAAGCCGCTTTGGAAAGCTGGAACGCAAAAAGAAAAGTTCAGGAAATGGAGGACGAGCTAAAAAATATAATTACATTTCGTTTTGGCACTAAAGCCTACGATGATTTTGTACAGGAAAAAGGACGGATTAGAAAATTAAGAACTAAACAAATTTATGAAGCTAGAGAGAGAAAAGAAAAGATCATTACTTATGTTTCATTATTTGCAGTTCTTATCATTGGTGGCGGTATTCTTGGCCTTATCGCTTACGGCTTGGTCGTACTCGATAGAAGCGCATGAACATTACAGGAGACCCACATTAGATAATGGTGGATACACAATCTGTCGCTTAAAGAAGATTGAGAAAGTTCATGAGTCGTTCAAAGGAAAGAAAACGAGGCAATACTGGTGTCTCTACGAGGGAGCTAACGGATCAGGAGGCATTGAAATTATGGAAAGTATTGATGCCTGTCCTAGACAAATTGTATGCCTCTACGACCCAAAAGACAAAAGAGTTACAATCAAAGACCTGATGAACGCAATGAAGGACGCTTTTAAATGACGCAAAAGACTTTCAAAGGCAAAGCGGCAAAAGAGTTTGCGGCTAAGTTAGATGTAAACGGAGATGAGCAAATAGACGATCTTGAGATTATGGAGAGAAAAATCCGTTTGGAGAACGACAATGCCAAACAGGATCAGCAGCGCTACATGGTTTGGTTTAGCGCCATATCTGTTACAGTCTACATTGCTGTGCTTATGACTGATCTCGTTCCTTTAGATAGGCTGGATCATTTATCTTCAATCGGTTCTACATGGGTCTTGAGTAACATGGGCATTATTGGAGCTTTTATAGCATCAAGTGCTTTTACAAAGAATGGCTAACGTCAACTTTCAATCTATAGCTCTCGGCGTTTATCTATTTATCTGCCTATTTGATTTTGTGCTTGTGCCTGTCTGGTATGGGGTAAATAGACCTGAAATATCTAGTTTTATAGATACGATGAATACAATGGAAAATGCTCAACTTCAGATGGAACTAATGCGAAAAATGACAGACCATCATGACCCATACACTTTGATGGGAGGTGGTTTATTTCATCTATCATTTGGCGCAATTTTAACTGGAAGTGTTTTAAATAGAGGTAAAGATGCTTAAAGATTTAATTAACCCTGTTGCTGGAATACTAGATAAATTCGTAGAGGACAAAGATCAAAAGGCTAAGTTGGCTCACGAAATTGCAACGATGGCAGAAAAGCAAGCTCACCAGTTAGCATTGAGTCAACTTGAAATCTTAAAGTCTGACGCAAAAGGAAATTGGTTTCAGTCATCTTGGAGACCCCTAGCTGGATATATTGCAGTTCTGGGTATGGGTATAAACTTTTTAGTGAGCCCAATTTGTGCTGGATTTGGAGTTACTATTCCACAAGCTGACATGAGCGTTATGATGCCACTCTTATTAGGATTATTGGGAATTGGCGGCATGAGAAGTTTCGACAAATACGCAAAGACTGACACAAAGAAAGGAAAGTAAAATGCCAAAGGTGGGAAAAAAGCATTACTCATACACCCCTAAAGGAATAGCTATGGCTAAAAATGCCGCGAAAAAAAAGGGCGTTAAAGTTAATTATAAGAAGAAAAAGAAATGAAAAAGAATTTTGATAAATGTCTGGAGATGCTTCTTCATCATGAGGGAGGCTTTACGGCTGACAAAAGAGACAAGGGTAACGCTGGCGATGGGCATGGAAATCAAGGCTCAACCATGCTCGGAGTTACATCGAAAGTCTGGGCTGATTGGACAGGAAAGCCAGCTCCAATAGAAGTGATGAGAGCACTTAAAGCTGAAGATGTTGCGCCACTCTATAAAAAGAAATATTGGGATCGATTAAAGTGTGATGACGTAAAAAATTCTGGTTTATCTTGGATGCTAATGGATTTTGGTGTTAATTCGGGAACTGGTCGTGCCGCTAAAACATTGCAGAAAATCGTAGGAGCTGTGCAAGATGGCGCAATCGGTAACAAGACTTTAGATTTGGTTGAAAAGCAAGACCCTAAATATCTGATTGAACAGATGCACAAATTGCGTCAGGAGTTTTATGAAAGTCTCAGAGATTTTGAACATTTCGGTAGAGGGTGGACTAGGCGCAATGATGAGACAAAGCGCCAAGCCCTAGATTTAATTCAGTAGGCGTATTCCCCTACTCTTTCCAGCCACTATATCTATTAGTTTCTGGTCTTTCAACTTGGATAATATCTTACCCATGTTGCCTTCACTTGTATTGCCAAGATGCCGAGCCAACTCACTATGCGTTGGCGCTAGACTATTCTCCTGAATATAGCCTTTAATAAAGTCATAGGCTTTTTTCGTCTGAGGGCTATCGAATACAATACTCATTTTCTTATAATGCTCAGAGAACTCTGACGCACCTTTCTTGCTGGTTTAGCTTGAACGACCTTTTCAGGTTGCGCCTTATAATTTCTCGTAGGCCAAGAAATATCTACAAACCTTTCCCCATCCTCATCATCAAGAAATCCTCTGGTATGATTGCCGAGCTTGTCCATAATCTTTGGCTCAAGCTCTTCCTCAATCCGAGACTTTAGAGTTTTGATTGTGTCCTTTGCATCCACCAGCTCAATCAAAGTTTCAGATAATTCGCTGAGGTTTATTGAAGGTAAATCATCCTCCCCATTCGCATAAGTTTTTGCGCCATCAGAGCTGGTTCTAACAGGATACCAATCGATGTTATTGACCCTCTCATAAAACTCAAGTGCGAGATCAATCAACTTTTGCATCATCTCCTCATCTCTCTTATAGACATAAACGTAATGTGAATAGCCCTGATAGAGAACTGACACAGCCCCCCATTTTGCCCCATGACAGAGCATTTGCATTTGTAGTTGCCAAACACCCATGTACTCTTCAGGTAACTCTCTTGGAGGTATTCTAGTGTTCTTAGCCTCAATCACTCCATCACCTTCAAGAACGATTTCAGATTGACCTTTAGGAAATATGATCTGCATTTCCTCCGAAGGCTTAATCACCGAACTTCCCTCATTGAAAACGATGCTATCTAAAGACACTTCAAACAAATCTTTATACTTGTAGACCTCTCTAACCTCATCTTCATGCACCAGCTCTTTGCCGATAGATTTAGAGATTTTATCTACCGCCCTCTTTATAATTATTGGCTCAACATCATGTGCAATTTGCAAAAATTCACCCTCAGGTTGTGGCGGCTCAGTAGCTCCTTCAACTCCCTGATGGAATAGAATGTAATTCATCAAATCATTTAGAGATTCAAACCGATTTACACCAGCTAAGGTTGCGGCCTTTGATCCAGTAATTAGGGTGTTGCTTGTCAACTTTCCAAAATCTTTTCCCATGATTTTACCCCCAAATCGCAGTGGTAAAAACGAGGAACAAAATGCCGAGTCCTACCATCACTGGTAAGAACAAAATCTCTGACACAATCTCTAGTTTTTGAAGTATTCTAGTCAGTCTGATCTGACTGACTTGGTTAGTTAGGTGGGTTAGGTAGGGTACTGATGTCACATTATATTTATTATGCGATTCAGATTTGATTTTAGAATCGCCACCTTTCTTTAATATGTTATCGTAACTTTTTGAAAACATTACTACTCTCTTTCATTTTTGTCGCCACTTGCCTATTTTTTTGTGTCATTTCCAAGTAGCGTGGTTATTTTTATCAAACCACAATATATAGTGCCTCTTTATTTTGCCCCTCTGTAGTCAAAACTCGGATTCTTAGGCATTAATCTTGGCCTATCTCCATCCTCTTTTAAACTGGTATGGCAATAATAAATTTCACTCCTCATTGCGCCGATCTTATGTACGGAAGATGCGCCAGAAGATTTAATCTGTTTCAAGGCTTCTACCAGATGTCCAAATCTCAGAATAGCCGCGTCTAAATTACGAGCTTCAATCGATGGCACAGTAATTCTCATAGTAGATGTGCCACCACCTCTTCGCGCATAATCTTGCTGATTCTGAAATTTCTTTTTCTGATAATCCAAACTTGAACGGCGCTCATAAAATGGCTTGTTTAAATTCCAAGCCAGCTCGTCCATTCTATTTAGTTTTACCTTGCTTTTTTCTTCCATTATCTTTCCTTACCCATTCCTTTTATCTTCTTTTTAAATGCCTGACCACTATAAGCAGTTTTATTAAAATGATTTACATAAAATGATTTACATAAAATGATTTACATAAAATGATTTTAAATGCTTTTAAGAATTACCCTTATTTTTGGCATTTTCTTCTGCCGTATTTAACTGATCTGCAAACGCTTCCGACTTTTTAGGGTTTGCCTTTAACGCGAGCCACCATTTATGAAAGGAGTTTGTGTCATAATCGTTTAACACCGAGTTCCATCCTTCAGCTCGATAAGGAATATATTTTTTTAGGTAGTCGATTGCAATCCATTCCACTGCCGCAATAGCGGTTTTTTCTGATGCGTCACCTTTGTTGTATACATAGATATAACCCTCTGCCTCGGCCTCGTTTACGATCTTAGTGACTGTTGGGTAGGTTAAGGCGAGCTTAGACACTATATAGCTGATTGCGTAAGATGTGCCAGAAAGTGATCCAATGATTGCGTAATTGAATATCCCTCGATAGTTTGGGCTTTGCATCCAGAATTTTTGGGCTTTAGAGCTATTCATATCCCACTTTATTTGTGCAGATCTTTCCTGAATATAAATGTCGTCTGTGACAAGTGCTTTCCCCATATTTAAAAAACGCTGGTCAATGCCGTTTAGAAAATTTACTTTGTGACTTCCAAAATAAGGAGCTTCAGTTATATATTCATCTTTTGGCTCTTGGTTTATTTTCTTTTTCCCAACCAAATTTGTCATGGGGTATATATTCTTATCTTTTGTCATTTGACCATCTCCCTTTTAAATTTCGGACGCTTGATAACGCCCACTTTGTTTTTCCTGATCGCGTCAGGATATTATTATCTTCAAGCCACTTAGCGATTTCTTCCAATGTCTTATCCTCAAAGTCAGGTAATCCCTCTTTAACAAGACAAAACACAGATTTACTGTAGTCTAGGTCAGGCTTGGCCTTCATTTTTCCCCCTAGAGCCGCCCTTTCTCGATAGAACGACTTAGGACGACCTAAAACCTTTTCGCTCTTTCTCATGCCGTTTTTGGTCTTCTCAGAGTGTCCTTCATATCTGAGGACAACTTGCTCCATTAAAATCTTCAATAATCGTCTGCGGCGGTTAGGTCGGTCTCCCATATCCATATCGATAGCAATGAGATCAACTTTACCAGCTACAAGTGGATTGAGGACTGCCATCTTCTGCATGAACTTGTTGATCTTGGGAGTAACCATTCCGATCCCATGCTCCTTACAAATTGATATTGCGTCCTTCAGTTCGAGCTGCCGCATATCTGCAATCGGACTTTTCTCCCTAGACACAAACTCATCCAAAATCTCAAATTGGTTGATGTCACAGAAAGTCTGAACCATTTCTCGCTCCCCATCCAAGACATCATCGCCCTCGCCTTTTCGTAAGCGGTAGAAGGCTACTTTATCTTCCATCAGTTTTCTCCCTTAGTTACGTTAATTTTAAAATCTTTTAGGTGGCCTTTCAGAGCTGAAAACTGACTACTAATTCTTTGGCATTTTATAAAAAACTGACCCAGCTCTTCCTCAAGCGCTCTCTTCTGTTGGTAAAAAGAAAGTCGCTGAACATATATGCTTCCTTCTCCAATCTCTTCACAGATTTCTCTCTGCTCAAAATTTTCCTCAGAAACATCCAACTCAATTTCCACTTTAATGGTGGCCATTAGTATGTCTCCCTTTTTCTCATTCTCACGATCCCATCTTTAGCCATACGGCTACCTTCTCGTACTTTTTCAAAATAGTGATCCCAATAAAAATTGTCTGGGTCTTTTCTTATTATTTCCATTGAATCTGCAAAGTCTTTACCCTCCTTAACCCAAGTTTCCAATGGCGTGTGGCTTAAAGCATAAATATATACATTTTGTGTTTCAGACCATTCTTCATTAAAATTGTATCGCCAGAAATAATAGCCATCACCTCTGACTAGGTCTAAGTGAGGACACCCAATTGCCTTGAGTATCCTCTTGGTGGTGATGCCTTTGTATCTCTTTTGCTCATGCATCATTCTTCTCCTTACCTTAATTCCACATAATCTAAATCTAATTCATTAATTGCTAAGTCATGCTCAAACAAATCTAGGCAGTCATCACACTTACAACCCAATGGTCTAAGCGGCTCTCTGTGATCGTTGGCATCCTTGCCAAAAAGTTCTGCTATGTGAACATCAAGCAGATGATCATTAATAAAGTTTTGACGCACTTTTAGGTCATTGAAATACTTATTTCTAAGTACCCTATAGATGGCTCTAAAGCCCTCACCATGAGCTTTAAGCATATGCTTCCATCTCTTCCTATCGGCATACCATAAGCTACACTGAATAAAGTGTGCAAGTTCATGTAAGACCTGAAGCAGTACAGTTGTTTGAACATCCCCAGCATCTACATAAAAGCCACCGATCTCAGGGTCTTTGTCAAAGCTATTATATTCTTTGTACCAAACTTTTGGCTTGCCCTCAGCAATGGCATTAATAACATTACAGGATTGCCAGTATTGTAAATTGATTATTATTTTTTTATGATTAGCCCTACTACAGTTATGACCATTGCCATAATCAACATTTTTGACATCTAAAATATCTAATGCTTTTTGCTTGGTGGCTTTTGGCAAAGAATAAACAGTTCCATCAAGTTCAGATAAACATTGAGTGATGACAGATTTTGCAAATGCAACTTGATCGTCAACATTCCACTCGTAAGATTTTTTGAGGAGAAATTTCTTAGTAAGTTTAGCCATTATTCTTCTCCCTATTTTACATTAATAATTGTACGCTGGTGAAGGCATTGCACATTGTAGCCCCCAGCAAATATTGTATTGATTTTGACAATATGCCCATCAATAAGAAAAGTGCCTTCATAGCCATCGCTAGTTTGCTTAAGCTCAAAGTCACCAATTTCGGTAATACCCTTCTTATTAAGAGCCTTAATAATTCTATCGTTACGATGCGAAATTAACTCATCGATATTTTTTCTAATGATCTGCACCAAACCCTTTTCTCCAGCAAGATCAAAATAATTAAGCCACTTCTTGCCGCCAGCAATTTGAACTTTCCTTTGAAATTTAGTTTCAATATGCATTTTCTCTTTACGAGCTTCCTCATCAAATTTTTGCAAGGCTTCCTTACGACCCTTTGCCCACTCTAGCTGACGCTCAAACATAAGAGCGTCAACCTGAGTAAATGCTTTTTGGATTTGCTCTAGCATTATTCTTCTCCCTATATAAATTTTGGTCTATTAATTATTGTCTGGGAAATTCCTTCCCACTCGGTATGGCCTTTCACAGTGGCTTTAAGATTAACTGTGTCACCCTTTTCACCTAAGCAAGCACTTCCGACATATTTGAAAACATTACCATCTGTGGTTTCCAATATTGTGAAAAAAGAAATGCCATAAGTTCCATCAAAAGATTTAATCACTCCTATCTTTGCAATGATGTCGATACGCTCACCAACCTGACCGACATGACGAGATGCGTTACGCTTAATCTCACGCTCTGCCTCTGCCTTAGCTTTCTTGGCATTAATCTCTTCTACATAAGCCATAAAATCAGATCGTCTGTATTCTAGAATTTGCAACCTAATCTTTTCCCTAATGTGACTAGACTGCTTCTTATCAATGTCACCATCAAAGAACCAAAATAAATAACTGACAGGAACTAAACTAATAGGATGATTATAATATTTACCAAAAGGCATAATTCCATGCTCAACTCTAGAAATATTATTTTGATACTCAGGGTCACACTCGCCCCAATTTGTTAGAGGTGCAGAAGCCTCTGGGTCAAAGCTACCTAATACTTTTACAGTATCACCCTCAAAAAAACCATCAGGGTCATGCCCTTCAGCTTTCACATATTCTCTAGCTTTCTCTAAAGCCTTATGAGGATTACGAGCTAGGGTTTTAACGTATGAGAAAATTTCATTATCATCTCTGTCGTATCCAGTGAAGCTACGCAACGTATACATTCCGTTGCCCTGTCCTCTGCAAATTTCAAACTGTGCTTCAATCATTTTTTAACTATCCTTCTAAATCTCTTCTCAATTTCTTCTATACAGATATCACCTATCAATATAGATTACAAGTGCTAAGGCTACCTTTTTACAATTATTTTACAATTATTAGGCAATTATTAGAAATGACAGTTCGACAACAGCAATTATATTTATCAGCAAACGCCTGTAACTACTTGAATAAGCTGGCTAAAACTGATGGAAAGTCGATGTCTAAGTATGTGGACGCGCTCATAATAGAAACATGGAAAAATCGTAAAAAAGACGCGGTAACCTTAGAAAATATATCAAATCACTTAGAAAAAATTTCAAAGGTTATTGGAACATGAAGGGCAATAAAAAGCGTGGATACGTCCTAGAGCATGAGGTTGTAACCTTCTGGAAAAACTTTGGGGCTAACGTCAGAAGGGTCTTTGCTAGTGGTCAATACAAGCACTTAGGAGAGGACTTTGAAGGAGATGTCGAGCTTGAAGGATTAACCATTGAGTGCAAGCGCCGCAAAACTGGATTTAAGGAATTATACAAGTGGCTTCAGGACGCAGACATTTTAGTTGTGCGCTCCGATAGGAATAAAAGGCTCTACGTTTTCTCGGAAGAGCTTTTTTCAGAATTTGCGTCTAAGGGCGCAGATAAATCAGAAACAGAAATAGATAAGGAGAAATAGAAAGATGGAATTAGGACTTACAAACGAAGGTGGTGGCGAATTTATTCGCTTTAAGCCAAGAGATAATGTCTGGGTTCTCGATGGTGAAGAAACCAATTTAAAGGGGTTCATTCTAGACCCAAGTTCCCTAAAAACTGGCTGGGGGCTTATACAAGCTGGAGAAGCTCCAGATTGGCAGTGGGATCAGAACTTAGGCGTAAAAGGTCAAAAGCCTGAGGGCGACTATAAGCGCGGCTTTGCCATTGATGTCTTTGTTAAGGATTTCGGCTGGAGAGAATGGAGTTCAAATGGCTTTGGTGTCAACAAGGGTTTCCAAACTTTGTGGGGTAACCTTCAGGGAGGCATAGCCGAGAATAAAGATAAATGTGTCCAAGTGATTTGTGAAGAGGCAGTGAATGAAAATCTTGGGAAAGGAAGAACTACAAGAATACCTATGTTCAAAATAGGGAATTGGGTGGAATCCCCAAAGATGGCTGAACAGACCACTCAGAAGTCTGAGCCAATTGCTGAAAATATATTTTAGCTGAGGTGCAGTAGGGAGGGGTAATTCCCTCCCTTTTTTTTATGTGGGGCAGAATGTACGAAATTAAAGACATAGCATTAGAGTTATTAGGAGAGCCAAATAAACGGCTCAGTAATAATAACGAACTGCGATTTGGTAGTTATGGCTCAATGTCAATTGATCTCGATAAGAATACATTTTTCGATCATGAGGCAAATGAGGGAGGCGGCGTTGTAGACCTCCTAAAGAGATTTGATAAAGACCCAAAAGATTATTTACCTCCTATGGAGAAAAAAGGCATAGGGAAGCTGGTCGCTCGGTATCCCTACCTGAATGAAAATGGCGAAGAGATTTATGAAGTCTGCCGATTTGAGCCAAAAACATTTAGACCGAGACACAAGAATGGTAATGGGTACATTTATGGGTTGAGTGGCATCACTCCCCTTCCCTACAGATTACAAGATATAATTAAAAACCCCAGCGAACCAATTTGCATTGTGGAAGGGGAAAAAGACGCAGACTTATTAGCAAGTCATGGGTTGGTCGCCACTTGCAATAGTGGTGGAGCTGGCAACTGGAATAAAGCGCTTAATGAATATTTCAGAAAGCGTAATGTTATTATTATACCTGATAATGATGCGGCTGGGTCTAAACACGCCGAAATAGTAATAGGAAATCTTCAGGGGGTAGCCTCAGCTATAAAGCTGGTGAAGTTGCCAGTAGACGAAAAAGAAGATGTCGCCGACTTTATCTCCAAGAACGATATTGGCGACCTTAAGGAAATAATGAAAAGGACAGGCATCCTAAAGACTAAGGTTACTCCTGTATCTCTCTTCTCTAGCTGGGAAGTTGTCAATCCTCTGAGCATCGAGCCAAGAGACTTTATATATAGTAACCACTACATCCGAAAATTTGCGTCTACAACTGTCAGTCAGGGCGGTGTTGGTAAATCCACACTGGTACTCACAGAATGTATAGCCATGTGTACTGGACGCGACCTTTTAGGTGTAGAGCCAAAGTCCACAAGTAAAGTCGTATATTTTAATGCCGAAGACCCAAAAGAAGAAATAGAACGCCGCGTATTATCTGTATGCTCCCATTTCCAAATCCCTCAGGAGGAGCTGGTGGGTCAGCTCTTTATCGCCTCAGGTAGAGATGAGGATATTGTTTTAGCTGAAGGGAATGACGGAATTATTAATGAGGCGGCATTTGAAAAGATAGAGCAGTTTTGTCTCGATCACAGCATAGATGTTTTCGCCGCCGATCCACTGGCAAATATGACCAGTAGCCCAGAGACTAATGAAGTCTTTAAGATGTTAGGAAAGCGCATTTCTCAGCTTGCTGACAAGTGTAATTGTTCAGTCGAAGTTGTACATCACACGAGAAAATTAAATGGGCGTGTCGCTGAGGTGGAAGATGCAAGAGGTGGCTCAAGTCTCGTAGCTTCAGTGAGAGCCGCTAGAAGTCTTAATGCCATGTCTCAGGATGAGGCACTAAAGGCTGGGCTGGACACTCACATTAATCATTTCAGGATTGAGAGTGGAGGTAAGAATAACCTCTCGAAGCCTCTTGAAAAGGCTATGTGGTTTGAAAAGGAAGCCATACAGCTCGATAATGGAGATTGGGTTGCAGTCATTAAGCAGTGGGAATTTCCAGACGCTTTCAGTGGAATTACAAAGACTGACACCAGAAAAGTACAGTTAGCAGTGGACGATACAGACACGCCGTACAAGTACCATCACGCCAGCTCTAATTGGGTTGGGAAAGTTGTGGGCGAAGTCTTGGGTCTCAATGCCAATGACAAGGGCGACAAGTCTCGGATCAATACAATAATCAAGACATGGGTCTCAACAGATGTGCTGACTGTCGATGAGGAACACGATGGGAGAAATGGGCGTGTCGTCAAGGTCGTAAGAGCTGGCTCAAATAATGTGATGGTGGAGAAATGAAAACAGTAGTTCTGATGGTTTTCTATACATTTGGATCAGTCGAGGAATGCAGGGAAGCTAAGGAGATAATTGGAACTCCGAATAAATGCGTTGTGATGCAAGATTTCGTAGTCGATATGCCATTGCCTGACGCTAGGCCAGAGGAGCTTGAGGAATGAACCGAGCAATGAAAATTGTCGGAGTTAGTGACACAAGGCAAAAGGATGATTTTTATGCAACTCCATCTGAGGCAACTTGGAAGTTACTGGATGTAGAGAATTTCGTAGGGAATATCTACGAGCCATGCTGTGGGCAAGGTCATATCTCCAAAGTCCTAGAGGACGCAAAATATAATGTGGAAAGTAGCGATCTGGTG
>Ga0208157_1000490_pt1 | contig 21479 bp, 14 predicted proteins | sample 5_EtaG_FD_184077 | JGI IMG/M metagenome (GOLD analysis project Ga0208157, IMG submission 184077) | Marine viral communities from the Subarctic Pacific Ocean - 5_ETSP_OMZ_AT15132 metaG (SPAdes) (version 2) | ecosystem: Environmental > Aquatic > Marine > Oceanic | place: Pacific Ocean | collected...
CTAGCAGTGATAGTGATAGTAGGACCCTGTGTAAGCGATAAAGGAAAAAATTTTATTTAAAAAATTTTCTAGCAAAAATTTGTGCTACAGTGGGCAAGCATGAGTACGAGGAAATGTACTTCTTGCAAAAAGGAGTTGCCTTTAGAGGAATTTAAAACCTCAAATGATCGTGGGCAAGTCCATTCAAAAAAGTGTAAAGCTTGCAGTTATGCAGTACGACGGAAGAATGCCAGCGCAACACCTCAAAATTATTTAACTCGTTTATTTGGCCAACTTAAACACGCGAGAACTAAAAAAGAAAAATCAAAAGTTGGATGGGATATTGAACTAGAAGATGTTTTAGAGCTATGGGATAAACAAAAGGGCAAGTGTGCATTGACCGGTTTGTTTATGACATACCATAAAGATGGTAGTGGTAACAGGGGTTTGAACGCTTCTATTGATCGAATAGATCCAGATATTGAGTATTTAATAACCAATATTCAACTGGTTTGTAGTAGAGCAAATACGATGAAACACACATTAAAAGAAGATGAGCTTTATTGGTGGGCCAAAAATATAGTAGAATTCAAAGAAAATGACTGATAAAGACCAAAATTTTGAACAAGAAAGGGCCGAGCTTCAGTCTCATTATCCCTATGCTGATGTCAAGCTTAATGAGCTAAGTGTTCAAGAAGAACGCCTCATACTTTTTCATCTCCGTGGCATGTCGAAAGCTGCAGCTGGACGCGCAGCTGGGTATAGAGATAATGAGCACGTCTATAAAGTATTTAAAAAACCAGCAGTACAAAAGATGGTTATTAAGATGCGCGAAGAATTTAAAGAAGAAATTAAGTTTGATAAACAAACAGCGACAAGCATGTACTTGGAAGCGCACCGTAAATCTGCAACAGCGACAGAAGAGAAAGTTATCACCGATTCATTGTGTAAGCTCCACGGTCTATTTGCTCCAGAGCATGCTACACAAATCAATATCAATCTGGATAGAACTGTAGAACAATTAGAGAAACTACCAGATGCTGAATTACTTAAGATAGCGGGAACTGATAACCAATATCTCATGCCTAAAAAGGATGGAAATAAAAAAGATTGAATGCCTAACGTGTAAAGCGTTACATCCAGATACGTTGTACCCAAGCGATGATCAGATCTGCGTGTACTGTAAAGCCGACGAAGCAGAGAGAGTTGAAGAACCTGTAACTGAAGAAGTTGTAGAAGAACCAACTGCTGAAGAAACTGCACAATTAAAAGCCCAAAAAGAATTAGCATTACGTGCGTTGTCACGTAAACATTTGTTACCGTTCGTAGAACGTTTCAATCCAGACTATGTAGCAGGTTGGGTACACAAAGATATTTGTTTACGTTTGGAGAAGTTTAGTGAGGATGTAAATAATCAAAAGTCACCTAGACTTATGTTGTTTATGCCACCTCGACATGGTAAATCTACATTAGCTTCTGTTGCGTTTCCAGCTTGGCATTTGGGCAAGAACCCTGAACAAGAATTTATTAGTTGTTCATACTCTGGATCGTTGGCCATGAACTTTAGTCGTAAGGTTCGTCAACAGTTAAGAGAACCTAATTTTAAAAATGTCTTTTCTGGTGTATCGCTCGACCCTAGTTCGCAGTCCGTAGAATCATGGAATACAACCAAGGGCGGTGGTTATGTAGCAGCTGGTGTTGGTGGTGGTATTACTGGTAAAGGAGCGCACGTGTTAGTCATCGATGATCCAGTCAAGAACAGAGAGGACGCGGAATCCGAGTACAATCGGGATGCGGTCTGGGACTGGTATACATCTACTGCGTATACACGACTGGCCCCTGGAGGTGGTGTACTCGTAATTCTTACGCGATGGCACGATGACGATTTAGCTGGTAGGTTATTACAAGCAGCGTCCGCGGGCGCGGATCAGTGGGAAGTTGTTAAGTATCCAGCTCTTGCCGAAAAGGACGAAGAGTTTCGCGAACAAGGCGACGCGCTTCACCCAGAGCGATATAGCGCAGAAGCTCTGACCCAAATTCAAAAAGCGGTAGGTCCACGAGACTGGTCAGCGTTGTACCAACAGAACCCAGTTAATGATGAAGGTGAGTACTTCAACCGAGAAATGATTAGGTATTACGATGAAAATGAAGTAGACTTTGACAGGTTACGGTTCTATTGCGCATGGGATTTAGCAATTGGTCAACGAGAACGTAATGACTACTCTGTAGGAGTAGTTGTTGGGGTTGATGAATATGATAATTTATACGTAGTAGACTGTATACGAGGGAAGTACGACGGTTTTGAACTTGTTGAACAGATCCTAGATTTGTATGAAACTTGGCGACCACATGTTGTGGGTATCGAGAAGGGTCATATAGAAATGGCCTTAGGTCCGTTTCTACAAAAACGTGTTCGAGAGCGTGGACTTAATGAAGCTTACTTTAAAGATTTAAAAGTAGGTAGACGAGATAAGGAAGCGAGAGCTAGAGCAATACAAGGTAGAATGCAACAAGGCATGGTATACTTTCCGAAAGATCCGGTATGGGTTGGTCCGCTGATTGCGGAACTTTTGCGTTTTCCAAACGGGGTACATGATGACCAAGTGGATGCGTTAGCATGGATAGGATTGATGATGACAGAATTCGCTACTTTTGTAGAGAAGATAGAACATGAACCATCTTGGCGAGATAAGTTAAAATTTCTGGCTAAGAATGAAAAACGTAAATCAGCTATGAGTTCTTAATGAATTACAGCAAAAAGAAAAAAAAGTTAAGTACAGAAGAAGAGCATTTAATAGCAACTAATCAGTTCGAGCGTTACGAACGTGCGCGCGACAATGGCCATCTTGACTATATCGAGACTGCTAAAAAATGTGATGCTTTTTACCGTGGTAACCAATGGGACCCAGCGGATATCTCAGCTTTAGATGATGAAGGGCGTCCTGCTCTAACAATTAACACAATACTTCCTACTATAAATACAGTACTTGGTGAACAAAGTACTCGAAGAGCGGATGTTAATTTCAAACCAAAAGGTAATGGTACTCAGGAACTTGCCGATGTACTGAATAAGTTATACATACACATAGCTGATACTAATAAATTAGAATGGTTAGAGTCTACAATTTTTGCCGATGGTCTTATTCAAGACCGAGGTTATTTCGATGTAAGAATAGATTTCACGGATCATATCCAAGGAGAAGTGCGTATAAGTACCAAGGATCCGTTAGATATTTTAATTGACCCTGACGCCAAGGAGTATGATCCTAGAACTTGGAATGAGATATTTGAAACCAAGTGGATGAGTCTTGATGAAATTGAAGAACAATATGGACAAGAAGCTGCGGATAAACTAAGAGTAGCAGCAGAATATGGTAATACTATGGGGCAAGACTCTGTAGAGTATGAAGAAACACGTTATGGGGATACTTATACTGGTGTAGAGTACAACCAATCCTCTACTACTAACCCAGAAGAAAACAGACAAATGCGAGCAGTTCGAGTAATCGAAAGGCAGTATTACCAGCTTAAAGAATGTACTTATTATGTTGATTCTGTTACTGGTGATATGCGACAAGTACCCGGCAACTGGGGAGAAAGAAAGAAAAAGAAATTCGCCGATGAGTATGGGTTAGATATGCTTACCCGACAAGACCGTAAAGTGCGTTGGACTGTAACTGCAGATAAATGTGTATTACATGATGACTGGTCTCCCTATGAGTATTTTACCATCGTCCCATACTTCCCATACTGGAGAAGAGGAAGACCATTTGGTATGGTAAGGAACTTAATATCTCCACAGGAGCAACTGAACAAAATAAGTTCACAAGAATTACATATCGTAAACACTACAGCTAACAGCGGTTGGGTTGTAGAAACAGGGTCATTAAATGGTATGACTGCTGATGATTTAGAAGAACACGGTGCGGAAACTGGTTTAGTATTAGAGTATAATCGCGGATCCTCCCCCCCTGCGAAGATACCACCAAATCAGATTCCCACCGGCCTAGACAGATTAGGTCAAAAAGCTGCTACTAATATAAAGACAATTAGTGGTATTAGTGATGCCATGTTAGGTACAGACTCTCCAGAAGTGTCTGGAGTTGCGATACAACAAAAACAAAACCGTGGTGTCCTAATGATTCAAGTACCATTGGACAACTTACAAAAGACTAGGCAGTATTTAGCGGAACACGTGTTGCGTTTAATTCAGGCTTATTACACAGAGGAAAGGTTAATACAGATTACAGATGAAAATGATCCAATGAAGCCGGAAGTACCTGTTATAGTAAACCAAATTACTCCTGAAGGAGATGTTATTAATGATTTAACTTTAGGTGAGTATAAAGTAGTGGTCGGTACTATGCCGGCTCGTGATAATTATGACGAAGTACAATTTGCTGAAGCAATCTCTTTAAGACAAGCTGGTGTACCAATACCAGACGACTTAATTGTAGATTACTCACACTTGGCTAAGAAAGGCGAAATTGCACAACGTATACGTCAAATGCAAGGGATGGAACCAATGACAGAAGAACAGGCTCAAATACAAGCTTTCCAAGCACAAGCTGAAATACAAAAAATTCAACTCGAAATCGCTAAAATGGAAGCTGAAGTACAGAATTTACAATCTCAATCTCAACTTAATATGGCAAAAGCTCAAGGCACTGCTGCAGACCCACAAATTAAAGTGGCTGAGATACAGTCTAAGATGGAGATGAAACAACAAGAACTTTCTTTACGTCAGCAGTTATCTTCATTAACGAACGACATGAGAAAAGACCAAACCCAAACCCAAGCAGCATCTAAAGTTGCTGTTGAAGCTATGAAATCAGGAGGTAGATAATGGCTGAAGATAAAAACACAGAAGAATTAGTATTTGAGGGAATGCCCGGTGCTGATGCAAAAACCGAAGAGGATGTACAACCTTTTCAAGTAGACATGAACTTTGAAAACACGGAGGAAGAAGTTGAAGAAGTTGAAGAAGTTGAAGAAGAAGAAACAACAGAAGCAGAACCTGTTGCAGAAGAAACAACAGAAGAAATTGCAGAGGAGCAAGTTGAAGAAACAACAGTTGAAGCAACAGAAGAACAACCAGTTGAAGCAAGCGAAGATCCAGTACCAACAGATGATGAGCAACCTGTGGAAGCAGTGGAGGAAGATAAACAGGTAGAAGAACCAAAAGCACCTATGGTGCCTAAGTCCCGTCTTGATGAAGTGCTTGCAAAAAATAAAGAAATGCAAAAAAGACTTCAAGACATAGAAGAAAAACCTGCTGAAAATGCTGCTCCTGAGTATGACTTTGTTACAAAAGAAAAAGACTATCAAGATTTAGTTTTAGAAGGTGAGACTGAAAAAGCTGCTTTGTTAAGAAACGAGATAAGAACTGCTGAAAGAGAACAGCTTATGTCTGAAATGCAAAACAAAATGGGTCAAACTGTACAACAAGATCGTGAGCTACATGAGTTAAATCAAAAAGCTACTGAAATAATGGATGTTTTTCCTATATTTAATGAAAAAAGTAAAGCTTATGATGAAAAACTAACTAGTGAAGTTATGGAGTTAAGAGACGCCTTTATATATCAAGGGTATGGAGCTGCTGACTCTTTAGCAAAAGCTACTGAAGTAACTCTTTTAAGTAAAAAACCTGAGTTATTACAAGGTGACGGTGTTGAAGTATCAGACCCTGCTCCTAAACTTAGTCAAGCTGTGCAAGAGAAAAAAGCAAAAGCTACAGTTAAGAAAAAAGTAGAAGCTTCACAATCACAACCACCTCAAATGAAGGGTGAGTCTACTCAAAATAAAAAAATAGTAGACATAAACGTGTTGTCTGATGATGAATTTGGTGCACTACCAGAAGAAACTTTACGCAGAATGCGTGGTGACTTTGACTAAATAGTAGTATAGTATTAAAGAATTCGTTGGTTGGAACGATATCCAACAACTGGTCGTTCAGTATAAAAATCGTTTATTTCGTCTACAACGACGTTAACTGTTCGAGGTCGTGCTCGTTAAATTAACGATATCGTATCCCAACGATAAAGGGTATACGGGATATCGCCCCAAATAGCGATTGGTTATTTTATTAATTTTTTATTTGGAGGCCTAATGGCTAATACAAATTTCAGCGCGTTGACCAGTGAACAGCTTACTATCTGGTCTCGTGATTTTTGGCGAGTAGCTCGAAACATGTCCTTCATTAACCAATTCGCGGGTAGTGGCCCCAACGCTATGGTTCAGACTATATCTGAACTTACTCAATCAGAAAAAGGAGCTAGAGCTGTATTAACACTCTTAGCTGACATGACTGGTGATGGTATCGTTGGTGACAACACTCTCGAAGGTAATGAAGAAGCATTAAGAGCATTCGACATCGTTGTACAATTAGATCAATTAAGATTTGCGAACAGACTTTCTGGTCGTTTAGCGGATCAAAAATCTGTTGTCAACTTCCGTGAGCACTCAAGAGACGCACTTGCATACGCAATGGCGGACAGACTAGACCAAGTTGCATTTTTAACTTTGGCTGGTATTGACTACAACAGAAAGAACAACAACATCGGTGGTTCTGCTGCGACTAGACCAGTACTAGGCTCAGGTGCTAACTTGTCTGACCTTGCCTTTAATGGTGATGTAACTGCTCCTACTTCTAACAGACACAGAAGAGTCGACGCAACTAGTGGTCTAGTTGCTGGTGATACTTCTGCTTTAGCTGCTGCTGACACAATGTCTTACAAGACTATTGTTGAACTAAAAGCTTATGCTAAAGACCAGTACATTAGAGGTATGAGAGGCGCAGGTAATGAAGAGATGTATCATCTTTTTGTTACTCCACAAGTGATGGCTGATCTGAAACTAGATTCTGACTTCTTATCAAACGTAAGAAGTGCTGGTATCAGAGGACCAAACAACGAACTATTTGCTGGATCTTCTAGCTTAATGGTTGATGGCGTTATGGTTCACGAATTCAGACACGTACCAAACACTTCTCAAGGTACCTCAGGTACTCAGAAAGGTGGATCTGGTAGTGATGTTGATTTCGCTGCTAACTTATTCTGTGGAGCTCAAGCTCTTGCTATGGCAGATATCGGTTTACCTGAAATAGTTGAAGATACTTTCGACTATGGAAACCAAAATGGTATCTCTATTGGTAAGATCATGGGTCTTAAGAAACCTAAGTACAATTCTGACATTTCTGGTCAGGATGAAGACTTTGGTGTAATTAGAGTAGATTGCGCATTTTAATTAAGATTGGGGTGGTCTTCGGACCACCTCTTTCTACTAAACAGGAGTTTTAAATGGAAAGAAAAACTATGAAAGTTATCTCAGAAATAGATTTATATGTATCACTAAAAACTGGTGATGCTGTTCGTTTATACGCAGGAGAAGCAAGAGAATTCCCAGAGTACATTGGATATGCTTGTATACAAGCTGGGGCTAAAGAAGTAAGAGAAGAACCTAAGCCTAAGCCTGAACCTAAAGTAAAGCCAAAACTCGTTAAAAAAACAGAGAAAAAAGAAGAAGAAAAGTAGATGGCTGGTACATTACAAGCACAACACATATTATCCAGGGTACGTAATGTACTTCAGGATAATACTAGTGTGCGTTGGACCGATGGTGAACTATTTGATTATTTAAGTGATGCACAGAGAGAGATTGCTAACATTCGTCCTGATGCTACTGCCACACATTCAAATGTACAGTTAGCTACTGGTACGGAACAAACCATACCAGCTGATGGACTAAGGCTTGTAAAATTAGTACGAAATGTTGCAAGCACGTCTGCAAGTGCTACCGGCGGTAGAAGTATTCGAGTAGTATCAGAAGATGCTTTAAATAGTACAGAACCTAATTGGCATGACCCAACTGTAACCGGCGATGCTACACACGGTACTGAGGTTAAACATTATATTTTTGATGGAGATGATCCTAGAGTATTTTATGTGTACCCTGGAGTTTCTGGTAATGCTTATGTAGAAGTTGTGTACTCTAAAAATCCTACTAGTATTGGTTCAAATACTGATTTAATACAAGTGGATGATATTTTTGCAAATGCATTAATTAATTTTGTTTTGTACAGAGCTTATTTAAAAGATGGTGAGTTTGCTGGAAACCAACAACGTGCTGGTAGTTATTATCAATTATTTACCGCAAGTTTAGCTAGAGGTGGAGTAGTTCAACAAGCTGTACAACCTGACCAAGGGGTATCAAGTGGCTAGTTTTGATTCATTAATTAAAGACGTTTTACCATACGTTCCGGGTTGTCCCGATTCGTTGATAGAAACTACACTACGTTCTGCAACTATAGAGCTTTGTGAAAAAAGTAAAGCCTTTACTTATGACCTAGATCCGATAACTACAATATCAGGGACACATGAATACGAGTTTGACCAACCAAGTGGTACAGATGTACACCAAATATTGTGGGCTACCTATGATGGAAATGATTTAGACCCAATTAGTCCAAGAAGCCTAGAGCTAAATTATCCTGATTGGCGAGATAAATCAGGTATACCAACTGTGTATTTACAAAAAACACCGGATACTTTTTGGTTAGTACCAGTCCCTAACGCAAAAAATGTAAATGGTTTATTGTTAAACGTAGCTTTAAAACCCAGTAGAACTACTAATAGTATAGATACTAATTTTAGTAATGATTACCGAGATGGCATTATTTATGGTGCTGTTTATAGGCTGTTAAGAATGCCTAGTAAAGAATGGACAGACCCAGTGGCTGCTGCGGACTATTTTAACTTATTTCAAGCTCAGGTATCTGATGCAGAGTTAAGAGGTAGAGGTGGTAATATTGGGGTGAAAAGAACAGTAAAATACAAAGGTGCAGGTTTATCCCCAAGGAAGAGGTATGGACGATATGGCAAAGAATTGGACTATTAATGGTAAGGTTTTTGAATACATCCCTATAGAGGATGTAAAAGTTGCTTACAATACAATAGAACCAGATCTTAAAAAAGTAGCCGAAAAGTCTTACGCTGATTGGATACCCGCTGATGTATATGCAGCATTGCGAAAAGGTAGTTCTGAGTTATACATGGTGTATGAGGATAATTACTATGCAGGCTTTGTTATAGTATCGATTTTAGATGATGCTGGAGGAGAAAAAACTTTATATATTTGGGTTGCTTATAGTAGACCCGGATATAATATAATAGGCGCAGGTGTAGAGTTTTTAGAAGGTCTAATACAAAACACCAGCATAACAGGAATGGAGTTTCATTCCGACCGTTCTGGATGGAGTAGAGCGGCTAAAAAGCATGGATTTAAAGCAGTAACAACAGTTTATAGAAAGGAAGTGTAATGGGTAGAAAACCAAAACAAGCAGACTACAAGCCAAGTGAAGTAGAGAAAACACAGGCACGTATAGCAAAAGAGGATCAAGATTATTTTAAACAAACTTATGACCCTTTGCTTTTACGTATGCGTGATAAGTCTAAATCACAAGATACGCGCCAAACTCTCCGTGGTCGTGCGCAGGCTGATACCATGCAAGCTATGACTGGTGGACCTCTTTCGTTAGGCGCAGTTTCTGGAGTTGACACTAGTGCCAATAGAGCCCTAGGGGCTGTTGGTAATATTCTTCGAGCTAACGTAGTAGCCGGAGATGTAGCAGCAAATGAAGGAGTAGGAGTATTAGCGACAGCTAGAGGGCAAGCAGCAGATGCTGGTAGTGGTCTAGCTAAAGCTGCTAAGTTAGCGAGATCGGAAGATTTAAACAGAGCTACAGCAAGACTTAGTAGAGCTACAAATATTCAGAGTAATATTGGTAGGGCAGGAGGTCAATACATGAAGCTAAAAGGCTCTGGTTATAAAGCGGGTTAGTTAGATTATGATACCAAATTTTGCCAATATTTCAGAAGCCGCTATGCAGGCGCTACGAAACGATCCGCGATTCGGCGGCAACCCCGAAGAAATAAAAGACCCTGATAAGGTATTTGCCGATGTTACGCAGGGTCAACAGGACCGATATAAACGTGATTTTAGACCTTTTGAAAATGAGCTTGTGCAAAAAGCGCAAACTGATACTAGTTTAATAGATGCAGTGCCAGAAGATGTAGCGCAACAATCACAAATTGCAGAGGACGTCGCTAGAAGAAATAGAGAAAGGTTTGGGTTTGAGTCTACTCAGGCGCTAACTGCTGAAAGGCAACGAGCTTTTCAAAGAGGTGGAGTAGTTAATTTAGCAGGTGGTTTAAATGAGGCTAGATTATCTCAATTAGATCAAAATCAAAAAGTTTTAAGTGACCTAATAAACATTGGACAAGGAGTAAATAGAAGTTCTTTACAAGGGCTAGGCGCTGCTGCAGAAAACGCGGTAGCAAGAAGAAATCAATATGAAAGAGATAGGGTAGCGTACAAAAATTCACAGACTAGCATGTTAACCACTTTAGCAATGGGGGCTATGTTTTTCTCCGACATACGTTTGAAAAAAGATCTTACGTTTAGCCATAAAGAAGGTAACTATAATGTTTACACTTGGGAGTGGAATAAAGAAGCTGTAGAATTAGGTGCAGGCGATTTACCTAAATATGGAGTCCTTGCACAAGAGATAATACATGAGAAACCAGAGGCGGTTACTACACACGGTTCTGGGTATCTAATGGTTGACTACGGAAAATTATAATGGCAATAAAAAACGACGACGGCACTTTTACCATGAATAAAGATATGAGTGGGGGTCAATTCCTAGAATATCTTTTTAATCCTTTTGCGAAAAATTATTCTAAAAAAGAAACAGAGGGCTTATCTTTAAATGAAGTAAACTCCATGTTAGAGGGAGAGAGACAGGCGGATGCGGTTATAAAAGAATTTGAAATGGGTGGTCCAGCACCAACTGATTGGAACGAAGCAGCTTATGGAGATTTTGGTACCTACGCAGCAGAACGTAACAAAAAGAAACAACAAGGCACACTAACCTTTTCAGAGGGGGTTTTGCCTTTTTTAGATTCAGATCAATTAAATAAATTTTATCCAGATATATTTAAAGATGCTTTAAAACAAGATGGAAATGAGGATTTTAAAAGAATAAATCTAGGTGATTTAAAAAATTCTGCACAACGAGGAGAGGACGGTAGAGTTGTTTACAACCCTTCAGTAACTACTATGGTGCCTAATGAGGATGGCACTTTTGCAATTAGAGAAAACGATGTCACTATGGATGGGCGAAACCAAAGTGATGGTGGAGAGTCTATGGGGGCTTTTACTGTTAGAGGTAGTGATTTAGATGTTATTTATGACGCTAAAAAAGCAAAACTATTCGCAACATCTCCACCTGGAACAGAACAGGGCATACGTATGATGAATCAAATAACAAGTAGAAACTTAACTATAGATGACGTTTTAAATAGTTACAGCGAAATAAATAACCCAGCGACTCCTAGAGAAACTGTTATTCAGACAATAGCGGGCCTTAGCGATGAATTTGAAACAAACAAACAAACCACTGATGAAATACAAACAACTGGAGGTACGGGAGATTCTTTAGTACAAACTTGGTCACAAGTAGAAGGTAATGAATATGCTGATAAATTAAAAAATTTTTTAGCTGGAGAGCGTGTTATTGAAGTTGATGGAAATAATTTTAGTGAAACTGGGTTTTCTTTAGATGGCAAAAATGCTAAAGGGGGAGAACTCATAAATCAACTAAAAGCTGCTAAAGGTTATGTAGTAGATGGTGTTAAAGCTCCTTATCTATCGGGTGGTAGCTTTATGCGACCAGAAAAAGATATTCTTAAATTGTTAGATAATTTCTTTCAACAGGGAAGAGGTCAAAATTTTGCTGAAGGGAAAGCAAAACGCCGTAAAGAACTTTTAGGTAAAGATTATGATTTACAAAATGTAGAAGAGGCATTTACGGAAGCACAATGGAATAGTCTTGATGAAGGACAGAAAAAAGAAGCAGTGGCTTTACTGGGCGAAATGGCAGTAAATAATACTGAAACTGTATTAAATAAAAAAATAGGTGAAATAAAAAAAGGCCCTTCGGGGTTAAGTACTGATGAGTCTAGAATCTATATAACAAATAATAAAATTTATCGAGAGTTCGCTACATCTGACAATCTTAACATTATGTTAAAAAACCCAGTGATTGCAAAAGATTTTAAAGATTTATCTCCACAAGATTTTACTAATAAATATACAATTGAACAAAACGGCAAGCGAGTTATAGACGAAAGTAAAGTATTAGGTAATGAAGTACCACCCGAAGCTAAAAAAGTATTAAAAGAAGCAATCACTAAGGAACAAGTAGATAAGTTTGCTGAATTAATAGAAAAGAATGATATCGAGGGTATAACTAAGCTAGCAAATAGCATTAATATATCTGAAGAAGATAATAAAGTTTTAACAGAGGCTTTAGTAAAAGTAGGTGGGGACTTTAGAAAGATGACTCGAAGAAATGCAGATATAGAAATAGTCCGTTCATATGTTTTATCTAGTTTAGCTACTTTTCCTAAAACTGCTCCTCTTGCTCCTTATCTTACCAATATAAGTGTAGGTACATTTATAGAAACTGGTATGTTAAATACACAAGGCGCTGATTTAGCTAGCCAAATCCAACAAGATGCTCGCTTAAACAGATCTTCAATCCCAGAAGTTGAGTTTTCTCAACCTTTCTCCGATGCATATGCCGAGTTTAGACAGATTAACAAAGAGGCCCGTACCGGTAAGCTTGAAGACCCTGAAATGAAATGGCAAGAGTCTACTAAAGCTTTAGCTAACATGAAGGCACAAATGGGTCTGGGTACCGGTTCACAACAAAAAGCTATGAAAACAGCTTATTTCCAAGAATTTATTAATGTCTTAAAAGAGGTTGCTGCAAGTGTAGAACCAAGTCTTTGGGATGAAATTACTACTCTTACTTTTGCTCGAGGCGGACAGTTTAAACTTTTTGGTAACGAAGTAGACGCAATAGCAGAGCGTAACAAAAATGGGGAAATTACAGGATTAAGAATTGGTGATACATCGTTAACAGTCGCTCAGATGAGGGGACTAGGGTTCGCTCCAGAATTTATAAATGCATTTGTTGCTGCAGGTGATAGAGCAAACAGAAAACAACCTCCGAAGAACCCGTAGACATGTCTGATAATTTAGCAGACGCAATTTTTGGGACTCCTGAAGAAGTTGCAGCACAAGAAGAAAGAGTTGATAAAGAGCTACTCCGACAGGAATCGGAGCGTGTATCTCCTATTGATACTCCGTTACGTGAAGACATAGATGCTTCTCCTCAAACTTTCGGTGAGATTTTTAGTACGGCTGTACGCGGTGGTGGTGCCCAGTTATCAGCTGATATTAATAGATTTCAGGGACTCGGCCAAATGTTATTTGGTTTTGATGAAGCAGCTCAAAAGAATTTAGAGATTGCAGAAAGTTATGATGCTATATCCGGCGACCTGTTAAATCAAATACAACCCTTTGAAAATTTTCTTGAAGAACCTACTCTTGATGGTTTTTTTACTCAAGTAACAAAAGCTTTAGGTCAATTTACTCCTATGATGGTAAGTTCACTTAGTTCCGGTTTAGCTGGGGCTGGTGTTGGTATGTTAGGAAAATTTGGAGCTAGGACTCTTACTAAAAAACCTCTAGACCTGCTGTTAAAAGAGGCGATTAAGAAAAAAGATAAAGGTCTTAAACTTACTCCGGAAGAAGCAGTATTGATACAGGAAGGTCTTGGGTATGCAAAATGGGCAAAACGTGGTGGTATTGCAGGAGCCTTTGGTCAAGAGTATGTAGTAGGTAGCTCTCAATCTGCTTCTGAGTTTCAAGAAGCTGGGATAGAGTTAACTCCTGCTGAAGCGGCACAGGCAGCACTATTAGGTATTCCACAAGCAGTATTAGGTACTGCTTCTGAAACTATTTTTGCTAGTGCTTTTTTAAAAGCCTCTTTGAAAAAAAGCCCTTTGGTTGCCTTAGATAGAAAAGCACAAACTTTTGGAGTACAGAACTTAACAAAGAATGAAAAAAAGGCTTACGCTATTTTTCAAAAGAAAATTAATAAAAAAGAACTAACTGACAAAGAACAAACCTTTTTAGATTTATATTCTGGACCAAAAAAGAATATTTTTTCTTCTGCTATCAGAGAGATAGGAAAAGGTTTTATTGGCTCAGGTGCAGTTGAAGGCATTACTGAGGTAGGCCAAGAAGGTTTAGGTGTAGCCCAAAGATTTGCGATTGACCCTACATATACTAGTGAAGAAGCTAAATTAAGGTTAGCCGAAGCTGCTTTTGCTGGGTTTTTTGCTGGAGGTGCTCGAGGAGCAGTGGGAGGAGCAGTAAGCCCAATTATGAGTAAAGTTTCCGATGCTATAGCAAGAGGTAGAGCTGATCAAATTGATTTTCAAGCACAAATAATAAATGAAGTAGGTAATACTGATGCTTTAGAAAAAACTATTGAAACAGTTCAAGCTGAAGTTGGATCTCCAAAACAAGTTATATTTCTACCACAATCAAGAGTTGAGACTTATCAAGATATGTATCCAGAGGTAAATTTTGGGGATAGGACTGTAGCTGTACCATATAAAGGTGGAGTAGTAGTTGGTACTCCAGAGGCGATGAAAAAAGCTAATAATTCATACCAAGCAAATATTTCGGCTGACGACGCAAATGTCATAAGTAAGGAAGAAAAAACAAGAAGGAATATAGCGTTTAGAGATGCAGTAATCGAAGCTTTAGACGGTGAAGAACTTAGCGATGTAGTAGACAATGCTACTCACACAATTAAAGTTTTTAATGCTGATGGGCGTATTATTGCCACTAAAGAAGTTAATCAATTTCAAATACAAGAAGAAAGAAGCAAACTTCAAGGTAAATATCCTGAAGCTAACGTAAAAGTATTTACGAAAGCTGACTTAGATATAAATAATATGAACTTTGAAAATGAGTCATCTTTAGATGAGATAGACGTAACAGAAGCGTTTGATAATAATGAAGGAGATTCTGCTTCTTTGTCTGGGTTAAGCCCTTTTGAAGTATACAAAGTAGCTCAAGAAGAATCACAAAGAACAGGTGAACCGATTGAAGAGATTATTGAAAGGTTATCAGAACAGCAGAGCGGAGGGTTGTTTGGTGCTCAATTAGAAGACGCTAGATTAACTGCGCAACCTGAAGTATTACTACGTGCTGAAACGGAACTACAACAATTAAAAAAACTTGAAAAAGAAGGAGGGTTGACCCTTTCTCAAAAAAGAAGATTAGATAAATTAAAAAAAGGTGGGGATAAAAAAACAAAAGGAGGAGTTGTAAGAACTGATGCTAGAAAATATAAAAAAACAACTTATCAACCAAAAGTAAATGAAGAAACAGGAGAGTTTTCTACTGAAGACCAAGAGTTAATAGATTTACGTCAAAGGTACTTTGACTCTCTTACTGAACAAGAGAGGACAGAGTTAGGAATTACAGATATAAATTCTCCTAGAATGCAGACGTATAGTAGAAGTTTATTAAAAGAATACTTTAGGCAACGAGATAGCCGAGCTGGTACAGACCCAGAGATTGGTCCTGATTTAACAATTATTCAAGATCCCGACGATGCCAATGCTTATGTTTTTGGTACCTTTGAGCCGCAAACTGTAGAAGCTAAAGCTTTAGATTTAGTTGAAACAGCAGTTATAGAAGGTTTTAAATTTTTATCTACGACAGGCGGGGGTGAGGTATCACAGGCTAGTTCCTATTTTAAAATAAGAGTTACGAATGCAGAAGCGGGTGCCACTATAGGGTATGGAGATAAAGAAGTTAATTTTGCTGGGAATGATGTAGCTATTAATTTATATACTTTATTAACTCAAGCAGTAAAAATCTTTCCTCAAATAAAACAAGATTTTACTATGAGTATAGAAGAGCTCTTACAAAGTGTAGGAGGTAATAGAACTAGAGCCTATAACATTGCTTTAGCGACTATGGTGCCCGAAATTTTTGCGGAGTTTAAAAAGTATGGGTTTGAAGTGGTTATGAAGGAAGACCTTTACACGCCAATGACTAATGAAACAAAACTCGTAAGTACTGAGGGTCAAAATTTAGCAGATATACCGATGTTTTATAGAAGAATAGACCCAGCTAAACCTGCACAATTACTTAGTCCAATCGAGCTACAACAATTTTCTTTAACTGGATCAATAGAAGCGAGAGAGGTAAGTTCCTTAGAATTTCAGAAATATTTAGATATCTTAAAAGATGTAAAACGAGAGCTAGGTGGAATAGGGTTTGCTACTACAGCTGGAATATTTGTTGATAAATCTGACATAAACGCCCTTGCTAATAGTTTAGCTCGTAAAAAATATATAGAAGAAGGTGGTAGCGAGTCTTTATTTACTATAGAAACAAGGGGTATTAAAAGTTTAACTAGTAGACTGGACGAGTTAGCAGATTTAGAAGCAGAGATAGTGCCGGTTAGCCAACTATACGCAAATTTAAACACTCAAATAAACAATCGTGGTATATCCGAAAAAGAGCGTGAAAGTTTAATTAAACGACAGAAATCAATCGGTAAACAGTTAACAACGTTAGAGTACGAGTACAACAATTTACAATATGAGTTGAACACCGAGTTTGGGGATTACAGCAAAGTAGATTTAGAAAAACCCCTTGGTGAAGATCAAAGTATGAGAGAAGCTGTCGGGGATGACCAAGATTTTGTAGGTCCTTTAGGAGCACAACCCCCGCAAGAAACTATTGGATTCCCTCCAGTTAGATATGCAGTACCTCAATATAAAAATGGTAAGAAAATTTTTGTAACAAAATCTAAAGATTTAGTTTTAGAAGGAACCGAGGCACAAAAAGAAAAACGCTACCCTTTAATCCCAAGCGAAATGAGTTTACGAGGCGATGCAAGATTTGAAAGTGCTACGTTGTCTCCACCCCCAATTGATTCAGCTTTAAAAAGAGACCCTGTAAGTTTACAAAGACAAGCGCAAGCAGCGGAAGATCAGCAAAAAATGCGTTTAAGATTAGAAAAAGAGGGACGACCTGGAAAAGATCGAAAAAAACAAGCGGCTCTATTGAAAAAAGTACAAGACGGTAAAACTTTAACAGCAGCAGAACAAAGTAGTTTAGATAGATTAAATGAAAAAACACCATTAAAAAGAATAATATCGGGTGGGCAAGTTGGCGCTGACCAGTTCTTCCTTTATATGGCAAAAGCAATGGGTTTAGAAACTGGTGGTACTGCTCCAGAAGGTTTTCAAGTAGAAGATGGAGTAAGTCTTTCTTTAGGGCCTCAGTTTAATGTAGTAGAAGGGCAAGGATTAAATTACCAAGGAAGAACTAGGAAAAACGTTGAAGATTCTGATGGTACTATTATTTTGACTAGAGAAGATGGGTCACTCGGCAGAGGCTCTCAGCTAACCGTTAAGTTTGCCGAAGAACTTGGTAAACCTTTTTTAATTGTTAATCCCGGAACTTCAGCAGCGACAATAACCAACTTTATAAGAGATAACAATATAGAAGTTTTAAACGGCGCAGGTTCAAGAGCTTCTCTTTATAACATGGATAAACCTCGTAGAGTTCCTATGGAAAGAACACCCATAAGTGAGGTAGTCGAAACTATAGAACAAACGGATTTAGGTAACAAAATGCTAATGGATATTTTTCCGCAGTTAGCACAAGGAATAATCTTAGCGCAACCCCCCGTAAAAGTTAAAGGGCAAGAAGGCGCAGCGTACAAAGGAACACCTGTATTTAATACTAAATTTGAAACCGACCCAGACGCAATAGACATGGAGTTGGGAGAAATAAAAGTAAGCCAAGGGATTGCAAATATTTTCGATATTAAAGATCCAAAATTTACTAAAGATGTAGGCGATACTTCTGGTGAACGTTTTATTAGTAACTTGTCTAAAAAAATAAAAGGTTTTGGAGTAACGACAAAAGTGTTCGTTTTAGGTATAGATGACGAAGTTAATTTTCCAACCGACCTAACAGATTCGTTAGGTAGACCTTTAAATATGGTAATTAGGCAACTGCAGAACAGGAATAAAGCTGAGGGCTCACCTGCATCTGTTTTAAGTGTAATGCATCAGGACGGACCACTTGAAGGGTTACCTAAATATGCGTTTGTAATTCTTAACCCAGATTCTGCTTTTATAGAAAACCAGTTACAAGATCAAGACCCCCTTGTCCAAAATGCTGCTAAAAGCACTTTTATGAATTATGCACTTGCGCATGAATTAGGGCATGTATTGTTTAAATTTGAGAGTGCAAGACTTGGACTTGGTAGATTTAAATTTTATGGTACAGAAGATCAGACTTTTGATACTGATGCAGACGCTATAAAAGCTCTTGGGGTTACCGAAGCAGATTTTAAAAAAGGAGAAGCTTTGTATAGAGCTTATGCTGATGAGTCTTTTGCATTATTTACTAGAGAAATAAGGGGCGAGCCCGGATATAATTATCAAGACAGAGCTTTCCCATTTGAAGAGTGGTATGCAGATAAAGCAAGCGCATTTTTATTAGAACAAGAAGGAACAGTTAAAGAGACTATACCTAGAGAAATTACCACAGAAAGAACACCTGTAAACATTTATGCTGGCGCAAATCAAAATACTGACTTAAGTAATCTTAAAGCACGTCCATTTAGATTTAAAGTTACTGGAGTAATAGAGGGCGGAGAAAAATACGATAGAAAAACATTTTCTAAGTTTCAAAAATCTACTAATGAAAATACTGGCGTCCAATTCCAAAGTGTTGAGCATGCTTATCAAACTCTTAAATCAGGCAAGTTTGATGAAAAAGTTTACAACAACCCACGTTGGGGGACCGGTAATGTAAAAATTAGAGGTTTCTTAAAAGAAAACCAAAATACTAACCTTAAGTTAATGAAAGACTTAATTAGGGCTTCTTTAGAACAAAACGCCGACCATAGGAAAGCTTTATTAGATACAGGTAATAGAAAAATAACACATACTCAAGATAATACTATTTGGAAAGAACAATTACCCAAAACTCTTATGGAATTACGAAGGGAGTTTGTAGTTTTAGACAATAAAAATAAAAAAACTGTACGTTCTTACTTTACCGCCTTAGCAAGAAAAGTGCGTGTTTTATTTAATACCTTAAGAGAATTTCAAATAGGTAGGCTTGACACAAATCCAGTATTTAACGATTATGCTTTTGGGGTAATAGAAGCAGTTAAACAAGGTCTCACTAGGGAGAACGTAGGTATATCAGTTACCGAGTCTAAAGATATTGATAATTGGGTCCAAGGTAGTGCTGATGTTGTACAAAAAGCAGTAGGTAAAAAGAATGCTACTCGTTTTGAAGCTTTAATTAGGAAAATTTTAAAAAGCGAAGCAGCTAATGATATTTACAAATTCTTAGTATACATTTTAGCTCCAGCAGATAACTTTTTACGTCTAGTATCTCCAGAACTAGGTAAAGCTCTTTACTCTAGATCTCAAACTGTAGAAGCTACCGGCTTCTTTAACTACCACCCTGTAGTGCAGTACAGATATATTAATGATTTTTATAAGATATTTGATCTTGTAAAAGACCCCACACAAGAAGATTTAGCTAACATTGATAGTATTCTAGAAGGAGCTGAACAACTAGCCGCTTTGCCATTAGAAGAAAGAGCTAATGCAGCTAATAAACTTGTAGTAGTAGATAAGAATGGTAATGAAGTACAAGTAGATGGAAGCAAAGCCTTAGATGTACTTAAGTACTTTGAGAAGTTTTATGATGATTATATTTTACCTAATGAAATAAACCCTAAAAAACCTAAAGTTCAAAAAAATATAACTTTCTTTACTAGGCAGTTTGACATAGCTAAGTTAGCTGCAGAGCCCGAAGCAAGAGAAGCTTTAGTAAAAGTTTTGAAAAAATATAATCCTAAATCTACTGTAGAAGAATTAAGAAGTGCAGTAGATAAAATGGTTTTATATGATGAAAGTCTTGATGCTATAGAAGCAGAAGGAGCTGCAGACTTATCTATTGGTATGCAGAAAGATAGACGACCACTTTTTATAAACATATCCAACAACGCTGACTTACGTAATATAGAGGGTATTGGTGATTTAATTATTCCTGCGCACCATGCAGTCAGAAAATATATTTCTGAAAATGTTAAAAAAATAGAGTTTAAGAAAAAAGTTCGCGTAAAAATAACTAAAAAAGATATTGCAAATAAATCAAACCAATTAGATAAAAAGCTAGAAAATGCAATTTATTTTGGTCCTAGGGCGGCAGAAATTTTAATTAACCGAATAGATAATGATAGAGATAGAGGACGCGCAAGAAAAGCAGTCCAAGCTATGTTAGGAAGAGCGGGTATGAATATGCCCGGCTGGTTAAGAACTGTACAAAGTTATTTATTGGCTTTAAATGTTATGACATATTTAACTTTTGCTACTGTTGCTTCTTTACCAGATTTAGCTGGTCCAGCATTAAGATCTAAAGAAATGAGTATTTTTAGTAGTAATTTTGTAAACTCAGTAAAAGACACTTTTGCAAATAGAAAAGAATTAGAACAGTTTGCACGTGATGTAGGTGTAATTGGCTTTGATTCTATTTCACAGATGTATATTAATGCTGGAGAGTTGGGTTATATGACAGAGGGAACAAAATACTACACTCAACAATTTTTTAAATTTACAGGATTAGAATGGTATACAAAATTCACAAGAATCTTTGCTGCTGGTATGGGTCGACAGTTTCTTATTAAACACGCTAATGATAACTCTGCTAAGTCAAAAGCTTATTTAGCTGAGTTACAAGTTACACCAGAACAAATTAAAGCGGCGCAAGATTCTGATTGGGATTTTAGCGACCCTCAACATAGAGAAGTGCAAGATGCTATAGCTAGATTTACCGAAGAATCAGTTGTACGTCCAAACGCCGCAGAAAGACCGGGTTGGGCTTCTAATCCATATACAGCTTTGATATTCCAACTTAAATCATTCTTCTACGCGTATGGTAAAAATATCATAGGTGGTGTAATTAGAAATGTTCAAAGTACGTATGGTCGGGAAGGTAGGATACCTGCTGCTGCGTTACCTGCAGTTTTAGCTGCTACCTCACTATTACCACTAGCAATGGCAGGTATGGAACTACGTGAACTATTAAAATTTTTACTTTCCCCTCTTTCAGGAACAGTAGATTTTAATTCAAACACTGAGGCAGGTGTTTTTGATTTTAGTAAATTTAGAACAAATGAAATGGGTTATGGTGAGTATTTACTAGAGGCTGCTGACCGTTCTGGAGCATTTGGAGCATGGACTATGTTATTCCCTATGTTTGAAGCAGGAAGGTTTGGGGATGAGTTCTACACAAGTTTACTAGGCCCAAGTGCACAAAGATTAGAAGATTTAATAAAAGGTGACGCTCAATTTAAAGATTACCAACCCTTCGCGGGCGCATTTTAATAATATATAATGAGGTAAATTATGGCTTATTCATCAACAGTAAAATTAGTAGTAGGTGATACTCTACCTGAGTTGAACTTTACACTAAAAGACAGTAACACCGCAGCTGCTGGTAAAACGTTGGACGCCGATGAT
>Ga0208157_1000495_pt1 | contig 21392 bp, 27 predicted proteins | sample 5_EtaG_FD_184077 | JGI IMG/M metagenome (GOLD analysis project Ga0208157, IMG submission 184077) | Marine viral communities from the Subarctic Pacific Ocean - 5_ETSP_OMZ_AT15132 metaG (SPAdes) (version 2) | ecosystem: Environmental > Aquatic > Marine > Oceanic | place: Pacific Ocean | collected...
GGTACATGTACAAGCGTTACGCAACCGCGTAACGCCCACTACAAAGCATTACGCCACAATAACAGGGCATTACGCTAAAGCGTAATGTCTGAAACAGGCTTGCAGTACCCCATTACGCCAAAGCATTACGCTGCCTTAGCCGGAGAGATAGCATTACGCTAACAGCATTACGCTCTTATAGTCGCATACAGCGCTCGAATAAAAAAAATATTTTTTGGAAAAAAAACCCTTCGGGTCTCATATGTTTAACAGTCAAGGTTTTAACATTACGCTAATTTAACGATAGTTCGATATAGAGTAACGCTGTGTGAGGCCCATGGTGAGCGCATTTGAGGTTGCATGGGCTGTACTCAAAGCACCAATTTATGAAAAACCTACCACATTTGAAGAAGGTAATTGGCCTAATTATTCTGATTCGCTAGGTCAAGATGATAGATTCACAATGTTACCTAACCTAGAAGCAATGGGCAAACCATACATGTGGGAATCTCAAGATGGTAATGCAAGAGGCACAATATTTCCTGATGATTTTAGAAACTCGATAAAAATAGATAATTTTGAATTAAATAGTGATGTAAAAGGACAAGGTAAAGCAAGAAAATATCTTGAAGATTTTATTGAAGAAGGCCAAGATTATTTTATTGATAATGAAGGTTTTTTTCTTGACGGAGTGCATGTCACAAATGTAGAACATAGTGCGACGGGTTTTTGGAATAAAATGGTTGATTCGGGTGTGATTGATGGGGCGCATTCAACAGGCCACATTAGAACTAATAACGCTGGTGATGAACATTACACTCACGCTTATGACGATAAAACGCAACCTTGGCAACATGCACTAAACCCTGAATACGCTGAATATCACGATTTACCAACAGAGGCTTATCTTGAGGAGTACTCGCAATGACCGACTTCTCTATCTACGAAGTAGGACCGCGTGACGGATTGCAGAGTGCAGACACAATCACATCTACGCACGATAAGGTGACTTTGATACGTAAGATTGCAAATACGGGTATCAAAAATATTGAAATTGGCTCAATGGTCAATCCTGACAGAGTTCCAAATATGGCTGATAGCGAAGTAGTATTCCTCAAAGTGCAAGATTTAGCCTCTACGCACAACTTGGGTATGTTAGTGCCAAATCGTGTGGGCGTTGAAAGGGCAAAATCTGTTGGTGTAGAAAAATATAATATTTTTTTCTCGCCGTCAAACTACTTCAATGTCAATAACTTAGGTAAAAACCTAAACACGATTTTTGCTGAATATAGTAGCGCATTAGACAGAATACCGACCAAAAACGTTAGAGTTTACCTTTCTACGTCCTTTGGATGCCCGATTATGGGCGAAATACCGCCAAAAGACATGCTAAAAACCATGGAATGGGCTAACACATTGGGCGACACAATAGTTTTGTCTGACACCATAGGTAGCGCAAATCCATCGATGATACGCAAAGTAATGCGTTTAACTGACAGAAAAATAGATGCAAATATCGCATTGCACCTACATCACGGTGTAAGAGAAGGCAGAATGTACGATAATCTGTCTGCTGGCTTCGATTGCGGTATTACACAGTTCGATTCTAGCATCGGTGGGATGGGTGGTTGCCCCTTTGTACCCGGTTCAGGGGGTAATTTAGCCACAGAACAGTTAATACACTGGGCTGATAAAGAGAATCTCGATTGTGGTGTTACGCTTAAAGACTTAGAACCGTTAGTCAAGTTTGTAAATACTAAGATAAAAGTATAACAGTGACTACAACTACAAGCCCTAAGCCGATTAACAAATGCTGTATCATTTGGGCTAATTGCAGTTTAATGTAGCCTTTTAGAGCCATGGCAATCATGCCACCGCTACCTTCCCACCAGTTCCGGTGCTGGCTTTTGACCTAGCATTTTCTGCTAATCCTTCTACTCTTTGTATTTCTGCTGCTGCCTCAGCGTCCTTTTTTGCTTTAGCGCCCGAATACATTTGTTGTGCTAAAACTACATTTTGTAAGGTGTCTCTTGTTTTTTGTTTACCAGTAGCATCGCTTACGGCTACTTTTGCAGCATCTTCTGCATCTCCCACTGTCGCTGCTTGTGATTGTCTGTTCATTTCTTTCATTCTACCTACATCAATATGAACTGACCCATCTCTTTCTGTCATTTTCATTTCCTCAGTATTTGTAGGCGTGGGTTTGTTTGGATTGGGTAAGTCACCTTCCATGGGTTTGTTTGTACCTGCGGTTAAATCTGTCCCCCCGAAATCTCCAAGTGTTGGATTTGCTGATTGAGATGGCTCGACTTTCACTGGTGTTGCTTGCGTTGCACCTTGTGTTGAACTGCTAGAAGCCATTGATGTGCCTGATGATGCGCTTGTGTTTTGTAATGCAGTTGTAGTACTACCTGCTGCTGGTGCTGTTGCTCTAGCCGCTACTGTTCCACCACCTGCTGCTGTTGCGCCTTTTACACCTATTTTTGTACCGATTCCCCTACCAACAGCAGCCGTACCTCTCGCAAGAGCACCAAACGCGGCTGGTACAAATTGAAGTAACTTCTCGACATCATCCTTGCTTTTTACCACTAAAACAGGTGCGGCGGCTTCCATATTCCCACCAGTCTGCATATTTTTTGTGAGGTTATGAATGTGGAAAGAAGAAGAACTAACACCTACTTGACCCTGCGGAATGGAAGCCACCACGCCCTCAGGATAGAGCGTAACATATTAGACATATCGCATTACTAGCGGTGCATGTAGTTACCACGCCGATGCGTAAAAGGTGAATAAAATGAATCCAATAGAAGCAGCAATAAATGTGCTAAAAATGACCCCCTCCTCTCAAGTTGCTATGCAACACGATATGCCTAGTTACATGGAAGAGGCACTGAATCAAACTGGTAAAAAGAGGTCTGATAGCCGTAAAAAGAAGCAAAAGGCTTCAAAATTACGTGAAAAGATAGATGACCACGAAGAAGATGCTAGAATAATCGATTTTTACAGACAGAACCATCCCGAATGGTTTGAGTCATTTAGAGGAGGTCAAGGAGAATGAAAGCATTTGAAGTAGCATGGAATATATTAAAAAGCAATACACTAGAAAAACAATCGTATCATCCAGCGATACACGGTTTAATGAACAGAAAAAGAATTGCTGATGCTTTTAATGTCGGTATGGATGAAGAGTTTGAAGGTGAACATTTCGGTTCAGTTGAAGAGCCTTTTACAATGTATGATGACGATGTGCCAACTATGCCTAATTACGAAGATGTAAAACACTTAGCAAATAAACCCCCATATTACCAACCTAGTGATTTTGTAGATGAAGCGATGGGTATGGGTTATGAGCCGAAAGGTGCTAGTGGGCCTAATTCACTTGCAGCCGCAGAACAATCAGGTGAATTAAAAAGACAATCTAGAGGTTTAGCGACTAGAGATGCGGAAGCAAGAAGAAGGCAAGGGGATTTTAGAAATTACCCAAAGTTTGATTACGGGGCGAATATTTAATGACAGCATTTCAATCAGCAAGATAATCCACAATATCGAAATTAAAAGTGATTAAAATGAAAGACAAGAAAAAGAAAAAGGGCGTTGCTGTAATTATCAGCATTGGGCCAAAAATGCCTAAGAAACCGATGGACGCTGCTACACCGGATATGAAGAAATACGGTTCAATGCCGATGAAGAAGGCATTTGAGTTGTTAAAGCAAAACTACACTAGAGATTTTATGCCCGGTCCAAGTAGATACGATGATGAAGGTTTTCCTGAATATGATGGGGAAGATTTAGGACCGCCATACGGTAAACCTGAGTTTGGTGATGAAGATGCACGTCAAGCGGAAATGAATGAAGCGGAACGGGCTGCGATAATGGCAGAAGGTGTACCTGAAATGCGAAAACCACGTAGTGCGCCTAGACCGGGTGACCCTAGACTTAGAGGCTCTAGAAGAAGTGACGCACCTCCCAATTCAGAAGGGTTTCCTAAATACTTTAATTCAGATATTAAAGATTCTGCTCACAATCGACCAAGACCAAGAGTTCCAAAAGATGTTTTTGCAAACAGGTGATTGGGTTGACAGCATTTAATGAGGCTTGGCAATTTCTCAAAGCAGACCCCATTGATATGCACGAATATCCCCCCGGTTCAGGTAATTTTATGACTTTACAAGACATGATAATGGCTAGAAACGCAGATGCACGCAAAAATATGCAAGCCAATCCGCCTCAACCTACGTCACAACCTAAGACACAGCAATCAAAGAGGACATCAGGATGGATTTAGAATGGTGTTTAACAAATCTTGGGCTTTTCTAAAATCGTTAGAAGATGAACAGGCTATTAAAGAAACAAAAGAATATATGGATATGATGGAACAAGCGAGAAGAGCGCAATTGTTTCCAAATCACCCGGAGTACACAATTGAAAATGATTTTCAAACAACGCTACCAATGCATGATTTTACCTTAGATGAAAACACAGGCTATGCTGGCGTTCCTCCAGTTACTGCAATTCGTTATACAGGAGATTATCGCGCTGGGTCACCTGTTGCTCAAGGTGCTTTTAATACTGTTTTTGAAGGAACAGAGTCAAGTGGGTATTTTCCTAAAAAAGTCCCCGATGTAGATTTTGACGCTCCCAGTGTAGATGCGCCGCATGGTAAATTAGCACCTAAAGGGTGGAAAAATAGACCGCCAACTGATAAAGACGCAGATTACGGTTACCCCGATAAAGGAGGTTGGTTACATCGAGACCCTGAAAGCGGCGCTCACTATTGGTATAAAAATGGACGTAAACATTTTATGGATGTACGAGAGGGTGCAAAAGGCTCTTGGTGGAGTTATCCGACAGAAGAGGATTTCGATAGGGCATCAGGTGCAGAATCAAATCCAACTAAAATTGTAGGAATAAGAGGTGACCCAAGTAAATATGGTATAGTTAGTCAAAGAGATAGTCCGTTAGCACCCGAAAAATTAGCAGAAATGTACTTACTACATAATAAAAATATACCAAGGCACGCTTTAGTAGAAGCCGCAATGCGAGAAAACATACCCGGAAAAAGAAATGAAAATAGAATGGATACTGCTCGAAGAGTGGGCATTCCAAAACGTATAGGTGCAACGTCAAGATGGAGTAATAAACCGCCACCTTTCAGTACTTCTAGAGTAAAAAAACCATTTGAAGATTTAACAGAAGAAGAATTGTATGGTCTAGCCGGAATGGATACGCCTGTGAAAAAAGCCTTCCAGTTGCTCAAAGAGCGCAAGTCGCCAGCAGCATTTGCTCACAAACTAGAGTATGACAAGCAATATCAAAAAGACCCAAAGCGTGTAAAGTACCGTGAGCAATTAAACACAGAGCGTAGGAAGCGAGGCATATACGGAAAAGGTGGTAAGGATGTCAGTCACACGCAGGGTGGGAAACTAACTTTAGAGAGTGCACACTCAAATAGAGCAAGACATTTCAAAAACAAAGGCACACTCCGCAGGGTTAAGGTGAAAAAATGAAATACCCTTTTCCGCCCAGTAAATGTACAAATTGTAATGGTACTGGATTAGAACCTGACCCGGCATACTCATATGAAGAATGCTCGGTTTGCGAAGGAACAGGAATGTACACTCCGCCTTCTTTCTTTTCAAATCGAATGGAGGTAACGGATGGAGAAGCAATTTCAAATCCAGCAATTGAAGCAAACGATATGCGTTTTGACCCTAAATGGCAAGAGTTGAATAAAAGTTCTTGTGAATGCGGCCATTGTGTTGGTATGGATGCAGTTTGGAAAAAATTATGCCCTGCTGGAAAAGCAGCCGCTAAGAAAAAGTTCGATGTTTACCCATCTGCATATGCAAACGGGTGGGCTGTACAATATTGTCGTGGTAAGTTTAAGGGGAAGAAAAAGAAATGAAACTTAAGAAAGACAAATGTTGTTGCGGGGCTACTAGTAAAACGCCTTGCGTTTGTATGATTGAGGGTAATCAATGTTCAGCATCCGCTCCTAAATGTCCTTGTTACGCATTGATGGATAAACAAAAGAGTATTAAGAAAATGGTAGGAGTAGTATGACACGATGTACTTGCCATGATACTCTTGTAGTTAAGAACCTAAATCGCTGGTTCAAAGAAAAATGGGTAGATGTGTCGCGTACTAAAGATGGTAAGCATCCGCCGTGTGGTAGAAGTAAAGCAAATAAATCTAGTAAAGGTTATCCTAAATGCAGACCATCAATCAAGGTTTCAAGCAAAACGCCAAAAACATCAGGTTCTATGTCGTCAGGTCAAAAGCAAGCGGCAACGAAAAGAAAGCGTTCAAAAAAGCAAGGTGTGGGTGGGAAACCAACAATTGTTAAGACAGACTACACTATGCGAAGCGACATGAGTGCTTTCTCCGCAGCGTGGGATGTGTTGAAAGCGACCTTACCGATAAAGCCTGAAACAATGGAATGGGAAACTGACCCTAGGAGACATCGTAATTACAAACAGACTGGCGGTGTCGCCCGTAGAGGTAGGGAGAAATTGTTAGATGAAACACGGGCTAAAAGAGAGCAACCGGATGAAACTGACGTAATGGAGCAAAAAGGTAGAGAGCAAACTCCACAAGAAGAAAAGAATCAATATCAACAAATGCTACAAGATTTTCAAATGGAGAATGTTTTAGGATGAATGATTTTGACACATGCGACTGTTGTACACCTATGCAACAAGCATCAGTAGCACTGTTAGATTCTGTTTTTGAGAAAGCGAAAAAGAAATCAAAACCATTTCATGGTTACAATCCAAACAGACATAGTAGAAGCGGTGGTCTAAATGCAAAAGGACGCGCAAAGTTCAAGCGAGAGACAGGTGCAAACTTGAAAAGACCTGTTACTAAAAAACCAAGTTCACTAAAACCGGGTAGTAAAGCAGCAAACAGAAGAAAGTCATTCTGTGCTAGAATGGGTGGAAGCAAAGGACCGACCAGTAAAGGCGGAAAACTAACACCGAAGGGCGCAGCGCTCAAACGGTGGAATTGCTGATGAACCCCTTCGACCAAGCATGGTCTTTGCTCAAGAATGAAGATGATGAGTTCAAACAAATGGCTTACTGGGGTTGGGATGACGATGATTGGGCAGATAGAATGCCGGAGGATTTTGACTTCGATAATTTATTTGCTGAGAATTATGATGAAGAGATACACAGGGAATACCCAACCGGACAAGTAGGTTATAGTCCGGGTATGAAGGATTTAAGGCGTTCATATAAGGGTGGAATTAGATATGGAAATGAAGATGACGAGGCGCAATTTAGGGATTTGATGGATAATCCTACTCGCGAGCCTATACTTGTCGTTAGAGATAAGAATGGAGAAGAACACATTCTTGCTGGTCATCACAGGATGGCGGCAAACATTGAAGCCGGAAGGCCACATCTCCCTGCTTTGGTTTTGAATATGATGAGGAATCAGCAATGAACTCCTTCGACTAACAAAAATATGCACCTGAAGGTATATTGCCTGTCCGATAATTCCGATTGTCTATCTATACAATTATACATATTATTCTTTATGTATATACAAGACATTAGAATATTCGGACAGATAAGGCTTAAGATGACCCCCACCGTGGGCTAGAGCGAGGTCACAGTATGAGTAGAGACATCGGAGATACAAATGAAATGAAAATGACGGGGCTAATTTTGTCTCAATCTGCTTTGGTAGGTGTAGCAGTAGGAGTGTATAGTTCAGGCTTATGGTTACCGACAGGGGCGAATGCTAATTCTACTATTAATGGAATGACATATGCTATGGGAGCGCTTGCTGTACAAACAATAGCCTATTATTTATTCAAAATGTTCTTTGAACAATCTATGAAAGAGAAAGTGGAAGTTGCCGAAATGCAAAGAAACAGACAAAATATGTATAGACAGCAACAAATGGGCTTTGACCAACGTAGAGCAGATTTAGAATTAAGACAAATGGAATTACAATTAGAACATGAATTGCGTTTAATGCAAGAAGACCCTAGCAGGTTAATGCAAAATAATCAATTTTTCAATGGTAGTAGTATATCTGATGGTGTTACTGGTGATTATCATAATACCGCTAATCCCTTTGGCGTACCTACTCACTCTGCAAAAAATGAAGCACCGATGAATCTAGGATTATCTAATACACAAAGAGCAGTTGATGCAATGATAGGGCAATCTAACTTACCACCTCGTAATCTACCTGTTCCTCCAAAAGACGGCCAACCTACAACTCAACGATTAAAGAAAGATGGAACGCCGGATTTAAGATACAAAGCCTCTTGAGGTAAACCAATATGGTACTACCCGGACAACTAATTCCTTCACCTTTGCGTATTTTTCGCAATGTTGGCGATGATTCGGTTGAAGAAACACTTCGCGCTATGCATTTAGCAAATACAGTAGATAATACCTACGAATGGGGATTAGGTTGGATTAGAACAATACTATGTTCTGTTGGTGCGGCTATGGCAGTTTCAGCAATGGAGGCTAACTCAGATTGGAACTTATGGGAAATGACAGTAGAATGGGTGTATCAAAAAGTAGCAGACTTTGGAACATGGTTAACAAATAAGTTCAGTTGATAGGTATGGTTGCGGCAAGCGGCAGTATATTAGTGGGTGTAGCCCTATACGGTAAACAAGCCTACAATAATTGGAAATCTAGAAGAGTAGGAATATATGGTGCGTCTATGGTAGGTAAAACTACGTTGGACAAATACATGACTACTCCGGGCGAAATGGAAGAAATACCTGAACACGAAAGAACTAAACATTTCAAATTAATAACTCGTTACATTTTACCTAAACCCACACGTAAAAGAGTACGTTGGGAAGGCGAGAGAAGAGTTATTCATTCTGCCGATTTAGGTGGTGAAGAAAGATATTGGAATCTTTGGATAGATGATATGGTTTCTAGACAATGCGAATATGCAATATTTATGTTTGATGATAGGGCTTTCAAAGGTGGCGATGATGCTTTAACCCAAATAGGTGGATTTAGATTTTTAGTAGATAATATAATAGAAAGAAATTATAGATATAGAAATTGGAAAAGTTGGAGGAAAGGAAAAAAGTATGCTCCAAAAATGATTCTTCTAGTTGCTAATAAGGCAGATAGATATTTTGATAACAAAGCCGCTCAATTATGGAGAGAAGGTAGAATTGGGGAACATAAGATATTTGACCCTTTTAGAGAAGACCTAATTAGATTACAAAAAGCAGGTATTCCAACAAGACGTTCTTTTATGGCAACACGTATAGGATGGAATGTAGAAAACACATTATTAGAGATGGTGGATTACTGACCTCAACAGTGACCTTTTAGATGAGTAGGGTGTGCGAAAGACATGGGTAAGGGTGCGACGACAACAGCCTTAGTCTCCACAGGAGGCTCTAGTAATTCTCTTAGAACTACTATTCCTATGTGGATAGTAGAACAATTTGGTTTGTCTGCTGGCTCTAAAATAGAGTGGTCATTAATAGTAAAAGATGGCGAAATGTCTATTTCAGTAAGCCCACAGGAGTGATACGCATGGTAATGAACATGAATCCGTTTTATTCTTCGCAGCAACCAAATCTAGGTCAAGTAAATGATGCTACATTGATGGCTTTATCACAACAGGGTAATCCTAATTTTAGTCACGCTGCTCTGATGGAACAAGCAGCAGCACAACAACAAATGCAAAGAATGTCTATGGAAAAAAACATAGAAGTACCTAAAGTTAACTTCTATCCATCAAGACATGCTAATCCTTACAAAGCAAGAAAACAAGATATTCGTCAGGCTTACAAACTATTAAGCCCAACAAAACGTTCTATATTTGACCCTCGTAGATTATTTCGTCATAGCAAATACATGTATAACAAAGATACTGCTGTCTGTTGTGTAGATGGTTGTAATGTAAAAGAATTAATTCAACATGATAATTTGTATGCTAGAATAAGTGATGAAGATACTGGTAAAACTCTATGGGATATGTATTGGCAAAACCCAGTTACAGGTGAGGCAGAAGCATTCATAGCAAGAGAAGGTGTAACAAGTGGAAGAAAAATGAGAGCAACATACTGTCCTGAGCATCTTCATTTGTATCATTTACTTTGTAAATGGGAAGAACAGCAAGATGTAGAAGATGAAATGAAACCTAGTCGATTTAGAGACAAGATAAAAAGAGGAGTAAGTATAGTTACTGTACCAGTTTCTACTATTACTGCCGGACAGATAGGACCGATACATCCTATGATTACTAAATACGAACCTTTCTTTGCAGAGATTTCAGCAGACGTAAGGCAAAGTAAAGGTATTACAATGCAACATTATGTTAATCCTGTCAGTGGTGAAAACGATATCACAACAATTACTTTTGATATGAGAATGTTTCAAAAAGAACTTAGGGACATGACAGCACCCAACATTGCATTCCAAGATATTCTAAACCAACAGGCTCAAACCATAAACCCCCCTCCGTCGATACCGGAAGCAGTGCTGGAGGGTATGCAATGACGATGAATTGGAATAATCAACAACCCACTTCTAGCGCACTTAATTTAAGTCAAACAGGCGCACCTGCTACAAATTATGGTAGCGGATACACCGCTCCACCGCAGCAATGGTATCAACAACCACAGCAACCGAGTGCTTTGAGTGCAGCGTGGGCGGGTGCTACTGGTCAAGACCCATATAATCAACAAGCCATTGTACCACCTAGTGATACAGAGATTTTGTTAACGATGTTAAACACTTCTTATCCTGTGGAAAGATTTCTTCAATCGCAATTGTTTCCTATGCTGTTAGATGTTATTAGTCAGATAAACACTTTTTCTTTACTAAATGTATTAAAAAATGCTAATTACACTTTTGATGAAGAGAATGGAGTATTCAAATTAGATGTGGCTAGTTTACCGACTGATTTACAGACTATGAGTTCTGAAAATGTAATGTCACAAATGAACTCTATGACTAATATGGTAAATCAAACCATAGCGCAAGCAGATAATCAAAGACAGCAAACAATGCAAAACGCTCAACAAAGTATGTTACAAAGCCAATTAACAAATGCATTAGCAGACCCCGGTTTAGTAAATCAAGTAGCACAGGGCAGTGGAACATTCTTTCGCAATTTCCTTACAGGGGGTAGAGTATAATGATGAGTGGTAATAATTTTGGTGTACCAGTGCCTAGACAAATAGCAGATATGTCAATACACATGCTTGCGCCTAGGAGAGAAGTTATAGTCGATATGGTGATGGTACAACTTATTAGCGCTATACTTGTATTCATGGGGATTTTAATATTCAAGAATGGAGATATTAGCCAATCAGAAATGTCAATGTATATGGTAGGAGTATTTTTTTCCTTTATACTCTTGACATCTATATATCAGAGAATAACGCGGTTTGTCTAAGCAACCCTGATTAACCACATAGTATTCCGGTTACACATGGTTGAGCGAGAGCCAGTTATGAAACGTTCATGCGCGTTCTGTCAAAGTGACGACAGAAGTGTGCTTGAGGAGGCCATTAAAAGTGGTGAAATATCCTGTGAACAGTTGGATAAAGATATGGGCTGGAGGGCTAATACTGCTGACCGACATTATCGTAATCACATGGGGCAATACCATATGGCTGCAAATCCTTCTTGTGTTATTTGTTCAAGTGAGAATAGAGCGGAATATGAAAATCGATTCTTCTCTGACGGCACTCAATCTGAATTAATTGCAGAAGAACTGGGTATTAAGGAGACTACTGTATATCATCACATGAAACACCACTTTCAACCGTTGGTTCAGAGGTCAGCAGCAACTGAGGTCGCAATTACGGTTGGAAATGAAATAACTGTTTTAAGAAGCAATGTTGAAAAATTAAACAATAAATTATCTGAATTAATGGAAGAAGGTAGTGTACATGAGGAAGGCTTTGTGAGAAATGCAGTTACTTTACATAAAGAAGTCAGAGAATCAATAAAAGATTTGACTGGATTTCAAGATAAGTGGGGTGTACAAAACGATGGTGCACAAGTTAATCAAACTATCAACATTCTAAAGGTTGAACTCGCAAAAGAAAGTCCTGATAGTTGGAAGAGAATTAAAAGTAAATTACAAGCAGAGATGGAGGAAGTACTGTGATACCTGTGGTCGATTTAATGCAAACTCAGCATCCGGGCTATCTCACATTCTTATTGGGTGAAAATATGGAAAAGTCACAATACCCTTTGTTTTTCGATTATTGTGTCAAAGTAACAGAGCGTTTTAGATACCACGCATTCAAAGAAGCCAATGTTCTAGTAAACGAAGACAGTTTGATGCATATTATAGACTGTGTAAAACAATTAGATGATACTGATGAACCTGAAATTGTCTTACCATTAAGAGAACAAATACGTCATAGTTGCTATAATTATTTAGAACACTGTGAAGAAATGGGTACAAAGTTTACTACACCATCTACTATTTCGTTGTTTTATCGTAACCTTGGAAAACTTGTTATGTTAGCATCGTTTAATTTTGCGGGGGTTCAACATGAGTAAACCAGTGCGTATTCTAAAATCCGGTATGACGAGCACTGGTAGCGATACTAGAATGTATGGACCGAGAAGTGAATCTTCTCATATGTTCCGCGCAAATCACGAAGAAGAAGGCGCATACGGGGGAGAAGATGCAGAACATCGTGATGCTCGTATTGACCGTAAAAAACAAGAACGTAAAGATAGAGCAAATGAAATGAAGCGATTAAAACATCTTTCTATTACAACTGCTGACTTACCTGCCGTTGAAGATGAAGATGAAGATTTACAACCTACTAAGTTTGATAATGAGTTAGAGCCATCTTTGATGACTGGTACTCCGGGTAATTACGGTGCACTTACAAGTTTAGCAAATCAGGCTAGAGGACCGGGTTTTGCTGGAGGGCAGAACTTTGCCATGGGAGAACCTATGGAAATAGCATTTCAATTATTGAAAGCATACAAAGATAAACATTTACAGTCATATTTAGACGGTGATATAAATGAGATGAGTATGTTTGGTAATTCATTTGATGAAAACAGATATCCACTCTTACACATGAATGTAAATCATCCAATGGTACAAGACCATGACGATGCTGTAAATGAGTTGACAAGAAGCAATGAAGGTGTTGCAGCATTTGAGCCTCAATTGCGTGAAACTGAAAGTGATTTGAAACTATTACATGATTACATGGTGATGAGTCGTTCTCCGCGAGGTGCTCCAAGGCAATTGTCAGACCCTGCTAATAACCTTTTACAAAATATGAGAAATCAAACTAATTATCACGACATGAATCACGAAGATTTAGCAATGATTAATATGAGTATGTACATGGCTACTCTGAAAGCGTTGAAACATAAAAACTCACAACCGTCTTTTGACCAGTCAATGATGGGTGATTTGAAAGGTAATCCCATAGAAATAGCATTCCAATTACTCAAAAACGAGAGACAGGGCTTTGTTGGTAAAAAGCCGAAAAGAGGGAAAGGGGCAAAAGCAAGAAAAGCACATAAAGAAAAGCAGAAAAGATGGCGACCTTCAACTGGTGAGTTCAAGAGACCACCGGGTGGAATGACACCGGGCAGCGCTACATCTAGAAGGGCAAAAGCGAGAATGCGCGGTATTGCTGGTGGGAAGAAAACTGGATTAAGTAGAGCGCATCTTGCTGTTGAAATGTCTCACAGGGGTGTAAAAACTAAACAACCTATGTCTAAAGATGTACAAAGATACAGACAATACCTCGGTCAATCTGAGGCACGAAAGCGTTTAGGTAACATACGAACAGTTTCATCTACACCATCAAGATTCGGTGCACGTTCTTACAAAGCAGGTTTGACTGGCGGTGGTACATTACAAAGTTTACTACCCGGACAAGCGCAACAAATGAGAAGACCTGCACTTAGGTCTATTAGACCACCACCACTAATGCCCCCATCTTCACCGCGCAGGGCTACATTACCTTCACCTAGTATACCTAGTCCACCTGTAATGTCGCAACCAAGAATGGGCGTTGGTGTTCAAGGTATGTCCGGTCAAAGTCCAACTTACAGACCTAGATTACCTAGTTCTTCGATACAAGGTGCGCCTGTAATGACTAGTGAAGTCGGAAAAGGTAGCGAATTACAAAAGCGGGGACTATCATACTATGACACTGCTGAACTTAGACAGTTAGTAAACGAGGCTCGAAGAGCGCTAAAACGTAAAGAGACTAAGAAAAAAGGTAAAGGTGATTCAAACGTAGGTTCTGCTAGTAATTTACCAGCGCACAATAATGCTCCTACTAAAGAAACTAGTAGACCTGAAGGTGGGACGGAAGATATGAAAAATGACTCTCGTCTTTTTGGAATCAACCCTTTAGACCACTTAGCAAGTCGAGGCGGTAGAACACCATGATTAAATCCTCCATAATTATGAAATCTCTTCTACTTAGAAAGGGCGATGGTAATTATAGTTTATTTGCAGGTAAAATGAATCCTCTAAGATTCCCACCGCCTGAGGCTCATAACCGAGACCCAAATATGCCTGATATTCCAGCGTTTGCTCACACTGGCGCTCACTCGGAAGGAGAAACGGGGGTGCCCGGAATGGGTCACGTTTTTCCCGGTAATTGGAAAACAGGTATGCATGGAGAACAAATATACGCTGATGAATCCGGCGGAGAACACATGCATGGTATTGACGGAATAATACGTGCAGTTGGGGACTCTTTGTTAGAACATGGGATAAAAGCGCCAGCAAAAGATGTAATTCAAAAAGCCATAGATATGCATAATCAAAACCATAAAGAAGACAATCATTTACCTAATGTAGATAGCGTTGGTTGGAGAAAAATGCATTTAGCACCATTAACGGAACAAGACCATAGAGTAAGAAGTAATTATACTCAAGATGGTAATTTAATTACAACGTATACTAATAGACACGGCGATAATCATAGAAGTGGCACTTATCTAGAATCTTATGCTATACCTTTCAATAAACAACTTGGAGAAGTTATGGCACAACTGGGACATCCTAATCCGCAAAAACATAGTTGGGTAAAGAAACCTTATGTAAAACCACATAGATTACATTTAGTTCCTGATGGAGAAGGTGGGATGCAGTTTGGTGCTAATTCGATAGACTCAGGTAAATTAGATGGTGATAGATTACACGGAAGTCAAAGATTAAAATGGGGAAGTAGAATACCTGATAGTAGAGCCTTTCAAAATATTACATCTTGGGGAATAGCCCACCATTATCCTAACGTTTACTACATACCCCAAATTGATGCAGCACCGGGTGGAAAAAGACAACCAAGAAAACAAACAGTAGATAGTTTTCTTCATCACATGGCTTTAGTAACTGGGAAAAATAGAGAAGGGGTTGTTAATAACTTGATAGTTGATAGCGCAGGGGCTATGAAACATTTAGCAAATATACCCGGTGAAATAAACGGTAAGCCGCTAAAAGTATTATTACAAACACCTCAAGGACAATTAGAAGCGGCTAATTATTTATCTCAGTTTCCAGCGTTTCAAGCAGTTTACGGTGAAAATAGAAATCCTAAGTTTAATGAAGATGGGAGTATAAAACAAGCAGGTCAAACTGTTGGAAAAATGAATCATCTATATGGGCAGAGATATGGAGATACAGCAGAAGAAGGAAAAGGGCTTGACCATTTTATGAGCCATACTGAAAAAATTGAAGCGTATAAGCAACATCAAGTAAGAGGAGGTATAGGTCATCATAATAGAGCAAAAGACGCATGGAGTAATGTTGTGCTTGCAGCATCTCAGGGAATCAATCATACAGAAGATGATTTATCGCCCGAAGATTTGAAAGCGGCAAAAATTAGATTGTATGATACTCCTGAAACAAGAGCGGCTGCGCCTAATGTAAAAATAATGCTAGACCATTTGTTTCATAGCCACACCATAGCGGGTGGGCATGAAAGAAAAGAAGTACCTACACTAGAAGAATTACAGCAATTACAACCAATTGTAGACAATATACTTCAAGGAGGTACACACGAAGATAGGGGGCAATTAGGTGTGCCTGAACATATTAGATATTCTGACATGACATCATCTATGTCACCAGTCGGCGCATCTATGCAACCCGAAGAAACCACATTAAAACCACAACCCGGTAAAGAAAAAGGTATATCCGGTGCACCTGTTCCAGTTTCCGGCGGTGCACCTCCGGCTGCAACTAGTGGTGCGCCACCACCACAGCCACAGCCTCAGCCACCACCAATGCAAGATAGGGGATTTTACCCTCAACAAATGACAAGAGAAAGAGGACAAAGAATAACACAACCTCAATCTTTGAATCTAACGCCGCAACAAATGCAAAGATTACAATTTGCTAGTGCACCTCGAAGTCAAGTAGCAGATGTAATGAGTCAGTCGGGTTTACCTGAGAGAAGCATAACACCCGATAGAATGCAACAATTTCAACAAAACGTTGGTGACCCTTATCAGCGTTTTATTACTCAATATGCAAAAAGCAGCGACAATCCTAGTGCAGCAAAAGACAGACTAATCAAAGCGGTAGAAATATTACAAATAGAAGATGCTCGAAGAGATGATGAAATCATCAAGCATTTACCTTCTAATAATTTAAGCGTAGATTCTATTACAGACATTCTTTACTTAGCGAAAATGCTAGACATTACATCTATGGATGTTAGTACAATATTAAACACTAAAGGCGATTGGGAGAGAATATCTAAGACATACGGCTATTCCGATAGAGTAGTTAAAGTGGTCAAGGTTTCATTCGGGGGTGTCTAAATGGGCAAAGTTTACGTTATTAGAAAAGAAGAGTCAAACTCTATGCTTTCTAACGCATCTATGGCTTATAGCCCTAGTAGTGGAACACAACTTATGGTTGGTACTAGTCCTGAAAATGTAGATTATTCGCAGTATGGGACTTCTAATAGTAATCAACGTCGATTAGCACAAAGATATGGAAATCTAGGTAGATATGCTAGATATGGAATGGCGGGTCTTGGGGCATTAAACTCATTTTACAATACTACTGCAAGTGGGCAGCCCGGTGCAATTAGTTCTCTTGGTAGTGGTGCTTTGAGTGGATATTACGGTTCTCAAGGACTAGAAAATGTAGGTGCTAAGTTTGGCGGTCGTGTTGGTGTAAGAAGAGATGCTAGAGAATCTAACGAAGCGTATGACGAAGCCAACAGAGAAAATCAAAGAAGAATGGTAAATGTAATCGATGCGAATAATAGAGTGACTGGGGCACTTTCCAATATTGCTAGTCCTAAACAAAAAACATTAACACCTGCTAATTCTACTCAACAATCGTTATTAGATAATTACGGAAAACAAAGAAATAATGCTTTTCAAATACAAGATTTAAGAGGTTAAAATGTCTAAGAATAAGGAAGAAATGGATACCTTTATTCTTAATATGGATAAAGAGATGTCTAAGAAATCCTTCAAGTACTTCTTTGTAGATATGCTAGGTTTCATGTATAATCACCATCACGAATCTTGGAAAGTAGGATTAGAAGAATCTCAGTATTTTTGTGTTAAAGCGTCGAGAGACCACGGAAAATCTGTTTTCTTTATGATGTATGCTTTATGGTTAGCCGCATTCAAACCTAATACTCACGTTATGATATTCTCACACTCTCTTGAACAAACTCTTGAACACATGCGCTTTGTACGTAATACAATAGAAGGACACGATATACTTAGAGATTTGAAGCCACAGGGTAAACCTTGGGCTAAATCTTACTTCGAGTTTTCCAATGGTAGCCGTATGATGGCAAAGTCAGTTGGAGGTGCTACACGTGGTTTCCACCCTGACATTGTTGTGTGTGACGATATTCTATGGGGTACTACTGCGAGCGAACTTGCTAAAACAGCAGATTGGTTTTATGGTGTTTTGTTACCTGTACTCCACCACAGTAGTAAATTAATGATGGTGGGGACTCCTTTCAGTTACAACGATTTATACGCTGAATTAGAACAAAAAGAAACTTTTAGAGTAGAAACTTATCCAGCAATAAACCAAGAAGGAATTGCGTTATGGCCTGAAAGATGGGATTTAGAATCTTTAGAGAAAAGAAGAATGTCTATGCCAGCAATACAGTTTAGCCGTGAATACCTATGTGAGCCGATTCACGACGTGGCGAGTATGTTCCCCGGCCCATTATTAGAAAAATGCAGAGACCCTAAACTTGTTTTGATTGACAGGGCTGAAACTTTCTATAACGAGGAAGGTGAAGCAAACGGAGTCTTTGGTCAGCATTTTGTAGGACACGACCCTGCTATATCATCTGATAAAAATGCCGATTTTACCGCTATAACTGTGATGCGACAAAAGCCCGGTGAAGCAACAAAAGAAATAGTTCACGTGGTACATGAGAGAGGTATGTCTTCTATGGCTCAGAAAAGAATGATGGTATTACTAAATAGTCGATTTAGTCCTGATTTAATTCAACTTGAAGGTAATAACTTTCAACGTATGTTAGAACAAGAAATGAGAGAGTTGAGAGCGGATATGCCAATTAGAGTATTTATGACTACTCGTACTCGTAAAGAATCGTTATTTATGAGTTTATTACTCGCATTTGAACAAGGTCACATCAAATTACCATATGGTGATGAAAGGAGTAGAGCCTACACTCATAAAGTTGAACAAGAGTTGAATAGATTTGGAATGCAGAAAAATGGTAAACTAGAAAGTGTAGGCGTACATGATGACTTGGCGATGAGTTTAGCACTAGCAAATTGGGCATCTAAGGAGTTCAAGGGAAGCATTACACTCTTAGATGATTACATGCCCGGATTTGATGAGTGGTTTAAGGGCGAAAGCAAAAATGACTCGATAATGATACCATAGGTGAAGAAGATGAATGATACAATAATGAAAGATGAATGGGAAAATAATACTTTTTGGATAGAGAATTGGGTGTACTGGAGTTCTTAAAATGAATACTTTTTCTAAGAATAACGATGGTTGGTTTGAAGCCAATTTAGGTTATTCTGCGACAGAGTTAGTACATCGACTTAGAAAGGCTAGAAGAAGCAACAAAGATGAAAAAGAGTTTATCGATAAAGCCATAGAAGATATACGGGCTATGAAAAGTATGGAATTAGATGCTACTCTAAAAATGCATAGTTGGTGTGAGCAATACTCTGATGTGATAAAAGAATTAGGAATGTCTGATAACAATATGAAAGCCTTGAGAAAGTTTGGCGACTCTCGTAGAGTTAGTTTACAAAGAGCCTGTCACCAATGGCAAAAATCGGATGACGCTTTGAAAATGCTTGAAGAATATGAAGATGTGTGGCAAGACGAACAGAAAAAAGCATGGGTGGCCGCAATGGATGGTAAAAGAGATGCAAGAAAAGTATGGAAAAGTACACTTCATCAAATGGATAGACTAAATGAAAAAGACCGAGAAGCGTTAGTAAAAAGTGCTGAAATACTTTTAGAAAAAGGTACTATGAGCGGTAGAACGTTATTTGCTAATCTATATGATAGAAATATATTACACAAAAGTATGACATCTATGAAATTAGCAAAATTACTCAGTATGTATGGAGAAGAGGTAGATATTATGGCTGGGGCATCTAGAGGCACATTTGTAAAAATGGATAGAACTGGATTAATCATAAAAGACCCATGGGCGTATGCTGCGGGTTTCTTAGATGCAGATGGGTATATTACAATTACAGGGAGAGGTGAACCTAGAGCCGGATTTATCGCTACTGGTTCAAGAGGTAAAGTACACTGTGAACAATTGCAAAAAACTTTAGATTGCGGTGTTTTACAATTAGACCAAAAAATATACAAAGATAATCAAAGAAGTCAACATAGATTACAATTTTATTCTAAGGCAGATATTAGTAAACTATTGAAGGGTATATTACCGTTTTTAGAAATGAAGAAAACACAAGCAAAAGCGGTTTTAGCATACATAGAAGAAAACGATGGATTAAAGAAAGAAGAATTAAAGAAAGTGGTTAGATATTACAATTGGTCTGATGATACTAATAAGTCGAATGCTCTCCTTTCGGAATGGGGAGTGCAAGCCGACGATATAACAAAGTGGGCGGAGGCGATATAATATGGCAGAAGAACAAGGAAGAATAGGTCGATTAATCTCTGCATTAGGTAGTCCGTTTAGAAGTAGAACAACTCCTGAACCGCAAATGCCGTTATACACAACTGGTATTCAAGAACCTGTATTAGCGCAAGGTATTACTATTCCAGCGCTTTATGCAGTATCACAAGAAAACTTGATTCTTAGAACTGTAATTTCTAAACTAGGACAAGAGATATTTAGAAGAGGTTATTATTGGGAAAAGAAGTTTCAGCACAAGTGCAAGGACTGCGGTGAAGAATATACTCACGAAGTAGATAGTTGTAAGTTATGTGGAGGGGAAGTAAAACAACCTGACGTACAACAACTAATCTACCCTAAGTGGTTACTAGAGCAACAAAACTCTATGGAACAAGATTTCATGCACGTGTTGCAAGAGATAGAAAGAGATTTAGAAATAGTAGATGATGCTTTCTTAATCTGTGTAAAAGAATATTTCGTAGACCCCGAAACATCGGACATTAAGTTTTACAGGGTTAAAGAATTGATTAGAGGCGACCCTATCTTTATGAGAATTATATCTGATAAGCGCGGTGTGCGAGGTGGAAGATACAAAGTATGTCCTCTTCATAGAGACCAAATCTCCTATCCGGGTCAAGATGACAAGTGTGAAGTTTGCGGCAATAATATGCAAGAAGCGCACTATGCAAATATGGCTGGTAGTGGTAAAACACAGTATTACTTAGAAGGAGAAGTAATACACATTAGTAAATACAATCCGTCTAAATTGTACGGTAGAAGTCCTGTAAACACAATGTGGAGACAGGCTATGACACTTACTGCAATGGATAATTACATGTATACCTCATATCAGAAGAGAAGAAGTCCAAAAGGAATTATCTCTGTAACCACAGATAATCTAGAATCGATGAAATCATTTTGGAAAAGTGTAGACGAAAAAATGGAAAGAGACCCACACTACATACCTAAAATTGGTATTGAAAGCCAAACTGGTAGAGGTGGTGTGAATTGGGTAAAGTTCATGGATACGTTAGAAGAGATGCAATATATTCCTGTTAGAGATGAGATGCGTAATAGAATAGCAGCATTCTTTGGTGTAAGTAGTATCTTTATGATTGATAGCGGAAAATCCGGCGGATTAAATAACGAAGGTATGCAAATACTAGTAACTAATCGAGCAGTTGAGTTTGGTCAGAAAGTTTACACGCAAGTTCTATTTCCTAGAATGTTAAAACAAATGGAAGTAACAGATTGGAAGTTGACTCTTTATCCGAATGAAGAAGAAGATGAGATTACTCGATTACGAAGAGATGAGATGGAAGTTAAC
>Ga0208157_1000497_pt1 | contig 21367 bp, 32 predicted proteins | sample 5_EtaG_FD_184077 | JGI IMG/M metagenome (GOLD analysis project Ga0208157, IMG submission 184077) | Marine viral communities from the Subarctic Pacific Ocean - 5_ETSP_OMZ_AT15132 metaG (SPAdes) (version 2) | ecosystem: Environmental > Aquatic > Marine > Oceanic | place: Pacific Ocean | collected...
TTAAACAACCCTAATTTAAAAAGGAACTAAAACCAATGACCACAACAACACAACCAAATCAAACAAACCTACCTGAAGAAAATTTCGGATTTTTAACGATTTCCAGTCCATTAACTTTTTATATGGATAAAAACCCCGAAATAGTTAATGAGGTTTTTAATTATCTAGAACAACATTTTTTTAAAGGTATTTTTAATGGCGGAAGAGATAACCAACAATTATGCAAACAAGTGATTGATTCTGAAAATGGCGGTATTTTATATGGCTGGTACACATTAAGCACAGGTCGAAAAATTATGATTAAATGCGTAGGTTATGGATTAAAGGAAAATCAAATGGATTTGAAACAATGGACAAAAGCAGATTATAACAATACTTGTATTATGTTCCCAAGTGATGACTAAATAAAACTACTTCAGGAACTAATGCAATGAAAACACCTAAACAAAAATTTAAATCTAAAATAAAAGATTTAATTATTAAGTCAACAAGTGAAGGAAAACACCAAACCGCAATACAACTTTATCAAACTTATTTCTTATTCAAAAAATCTTTATAAAATTATGGACAGATCAAATTCAAAAGCAAACATCAAAGATAAAAATTTATCATTTGATAATGACCAACTAAATTCAATTAAAAATAATTTAGATAAAGATGATTTTAATTTATTAAATCATTTAGTTGATAATGAATACTCAAGACTATTACAGTTTGAAGATGAACTTAAAAGAGTTTATAAAAGTTATGAACCGTGGAGTAAAAAGTTCAGGCCTAATATTCAATCTAGATATAGATTATTAATAGATGAGATAGAAAGCGAAAGACACCAAATTGAAAAAGTTGGAGAACTAACAAACTCTTTAAAAAATGAATATACCAAATACCATTGGAAGTTACCACACGATCAAATTCAAGAACAACTAACAGAAGAAGAACTCAAAAAGTTTGGTAGTTGTTGCACCGTGGAATTAATAAATCAAATGGTAGATAATACAAAAGAATATTTAAAGGATAAATCTTTTAATGATTAGTTTTTACTCTCTCACGTCATACCCACTCTGTAACACCCGAACCACTATGGAACGCAACCACCCCAGAACCAAAGCCGCCCCGATTATTTTTAATAAGTGTTTTTACGCTATGGTATTTTTTATTGCTGGTTTTTTACTAGCTAGCCACTACACCAACAGCCCGCAATTAAAAGAATGTCTAAAAGACCCTACGATTAATAATGATTTTTGTTATAAAAAATTTGTAGGATAATCTAAGCAGCCGCACAATATACCACGCCCGCAAAATCACGCGGGCTTTTTTATTGCTTATTTATTTTACTAGCTACTGCACATACAGACCACCACACGCACGGGGCAGTGTAGCAAAAAAATTTTTTATAAATTTATTACCCCTGAACCTACTGATAAATCTACAAATTAAGACTACTTTTTCTTTCCTTCTACACTAATAGATAATGTTGGAGTGTTTAGATTAATTGTCTCTTCGCTTTCTCCAAGAACCTTCCCTAACGAATCCAATATCTGAGCAGCAGTCTGAAGCTGGCCTCTCTTCATTGCTTTGTTGAAAAGCCTCATTCTCATCCCCTGGAGTCGTGAGATCATCTTCTCTCTATCTTTCTCCCAATCTTCATCGTTCCATTCTTTTACCTGTCTCCAATCTCTCCACGCTGTCTCCACCCCAATGTTTTCCTTACCTGCATGATCGTGAACTAATTGCCTAGTTGTTAAGCCTTCAAGCTGACGATTATACAATCTCTGCCTTCTCGCCTCAATAACTACATCTGGATTTCGCTTTCCACAGACCTTGCCACCCATAGGTGCATTTGGACTGTCTACATCTGGTCGATAGTATGCTTGAGCCACGGACTAAATAAATACTAATACTTGAATGATAACCCTAAAAATACCGTTTAGTCGACTAAAACACGGAAATTTGTTCATATTTAAGCTATTCTTTATTACATGAGTACAAAAACAGCCGAAAATCTCTCCCTCCGATGGGCACAGGGGGAGGTGTTCAACGCAAAAGAAAGATTCAGAGTCCTCGTGGCTGGCAGAAGATTCGGAAAATCCTATTTATCCTGCATTGAACTACTGAAAGCAGCAATAAACCGCCCAGGCGAAACATACTTCTACTGTGCCCCAACCTATCGCATGGCAAAAGACATAGCCTGGAAAGAAATAAAGAAACTTATCCCACGAGAATGGATCCAATCTAAAAACGAAACCGATCTCAAAATTGAACTAATCAATGGATCGCTAATCGAACTCAAAGGCACAGAAAACGCAACAACCCTGCGTGGCCGAAGCCTCGCTGGAGTAGTACTTGACGAAGCAGCCTTCATGGATTCCGATGTCTGGTTCCAAGTTATTCGACCAGCCCTCGCAGATAAGCAAGGTTGGGCACTTTTCATATCCACACCCGATGGCACGGCATCATGGTTCTACGATTTATGGTGTTACGTTCCAGAAGATACATCAGGAGATTGGAAACGCTGGAGCTTCACAACAATAGACGGGGGTAACGTCCCAAAAGAAGAAGTCGAAGCAGCAAGGGCTCAGTTAGATAACAGAACTTTCAAGCAGGAGTTCGAGGCAAGTTTCGAGAATCTCACTGGTCTCGTTGCAGTCTCATTTTCAGATTCCAACATTTCCACCGAAGCGGAGGACATATCCATCGCCCCACTCTTATTAGGGGTCGATTTTAACGTAGATCCACTCTGCGGAATCTGTGCTGTCCGCTACCGAGAATACCTATACGTCTTTGACGAAATAATTATGACGGGTGGGGCAACAACCTGGGATTTTGCAGAAGAAGTAACTAACCGATATGGCGTGGAACGCAGAGTAGTAGCTTGTCCCGACCCCACTGGTGCTGCCAGAAAAACATCAGGAGTGGGTTCAACGGATCACACTATCCTACGCAGAAGTGGATTCACGGTATCTTCTCCTAAATCCCCCTGGAAAATCCGTGACAAAGTAACATCCGTAAATACAGCATTATTTGATGCAGCAGGAGAAAGACGAACTCTGATCCACCCACGCTGCAAAGAACTTATAAAATCGCTTAGAACTCTAACTTACGCCCCAAATACAGGTATGCCCAATAAAAACTTAGGAGTTGACCACGCATTTGACGCTTTTGGGTATCTTTGTTTACAACAATTCAATCTTGCAAAACCAGAGACACTGGGCCAAACTTCGTTTAGAATATATTAAGAGACTTCTTTATTTATGGCTTACGGCTCAATGACCCCAAAGAAAAAGAAAAAGAAGAAAAAGGGAGGTAAAAAGAGACATGAATGTACCTGTAAATAAAGCGTTATACTCCAGAGTGAAATCAGAAGCTAAACGTAAATTCAAAGTTTACCCTTCTGCTTACGCTAACGCATGGCTTGTACGAGAGTACAAAAAACGTGGTGGCACTTATCGAGTGGAGAAAAAACGTGGCAAAAAGTAGTGGTGGTCTAACCCGTTGGTTCAAAGAAAATTGGGTAGATGTCAAAACTGGTAAGCCTTGTGGTCGTTCAAAAGGAGAAAAACGAAGTTATCCAGCTTGCCGACCTAAAAATCGTGTCTCAAGTAAGACACCTAAGACTGTTGGAGAGATGACAGCAAGTGAAAAAGCTAGATTTAAACGTGAAAAAACTGGTAGTAAAAAGATAACTTATCAACATAGACGTAAAAAGAAGAAAAAATAACTGTAAAAAACGCAGTTTCAAGGTAATATATTGTTATAAGTAAATTTTTCTTAGAATCATGGCATTTTTTCGTGGCGAAGAAGGCTCTGTTGCATTTGATAACGGAACTGGATCAGTTGGAGCTATAGCTTCTACAACAGCTTGGACACTAGACGTAACAAAAGACACATTAGAGTGCACTGCTCATGGAGATACCTCCAGAAAGTATGTAGGTTCTTTGAAGTCGGGCTCTGGTACTGTTGATCTTCTTTACACAGCTACATCTGGAGATGATACTTCTGAAATAATTAATGATGTTCTGACATCTGAAGATGCTGGCGATGCTTCATTTAACCTTTTCCTAGATACATCAGGTGGTAAAAAACTAAGTTTTAACGGAATTATTACAGGAACTTCATTTAGTTCTACTGTCGGAGACATTTCTACTGTATCTGTCAGTTTCCAGACAACTGGCGATATAACTTCTGCTGTCTGATGCCTAAAGGATCTTATTCGGGCAAACAACGTAAACTTGCTGCGGTTGCTCCACCACGGGATAAGATTACGGCTGCTGATCTTAAAAAACTTAATGCAAAAAAGAAAAAGAGGAAGAAGAAATGAAAACTCTAACTCAAAGACAGAAAGATGCTTTAGCTAGGCATAAAAAGAAGGGTACTCATACCAGAAAACATATGGAAGAGATGAAAAACTTGATGTTAAAGGGTAAAACTTTTACTGAAGCTCATAAAATGACAATGAAGAAGGTGGGAAAATAATGCCACGCAAGAAAGGAGTCAGTTTATCTGTAGGAAGAGGCGAAAAGTCTAAGAGAGGTGGACTGACTGCTAAAGGACGAGCAAAATATAATAGAGCTACGGGTAGTAATTTACAAGCACCTGTTACTGAAAAAAATCCAACTGGTAAAAGAGCAGCGAGAAGAAAATCATTTTGTGCCCGTATGTCTGGGATGCCAGGGCCATTAAAAGATAAAAAAGGCAGACCTACAAGAAAAGCGTTAGCTTTAAAACGATGGAGGTGTTGAAATGACTTATGCTGTTCCTGGTCCAATTAGAACCAATATCGTTTCATCTACTTCTGTAGGTGGTATTGATAGTCCTTTTACTAGAACAAGGGCTGTTTTAGATATGATGAAAGGGTGGGAAATAATGAAAGCTGTTACAGAAGGTACTGAATATCTACGAGAAAATAGCGAAGCATTTTTGCCATTAGAACCAAGAGAAGATTTTGATGCTTATTTGGCTAGAGTAAATCGTGCTGTATTTAGTCCTTTTACACAAAGATTAATAAGAGCAGCTACAGGTCTTGTATTAAGAAAACCAATAACATTAACAGGAGATCCCTATTGGACAGAAATGTTTAAGATGGATGTTGATGGTTGTAAATCAGATTTAGATGAGTATGCCAGAAGAATATTGATGTGTTCTCTTACTTATGGTCAAAGTCATATTCTTGTAGATTATCCTGCACCATCTGGAGCATTAAGTCTTGCAGAGGAAAGAGAGCAAAATCGTAGACCTTACTGGATTGAAGTAGACCCCACAAATCTTTATGGTTGGAGATTGGATAGAGAATCAAATTATGGAAATTTAATACAAGCTCGAATTGCAGAAAAGGCTGTATTACCTGATGGAGATTTTGGAGAAAAGGTTTATGACCAGATAAGAGTAATAGAACCTGGTCGGTATAGAATTTTTCGTAAGAAAGAGCAGATTGAAGAAATGTATGATGTTTCTGATAATAGTGTGACGGGAAATTTTGAGATGGGATCAGCAGATAAAGATTATCAGCAAGTTGAATCTGGTAGTTTTTCTCTTGGAGAAATACCTTTAGTTACTGTTTATTCTGGTAAAACTGAGAATTTAGTAAGTAAACCACCTTTACTTGATATTGCATATTTGAATCTTGCACATTTTCAAAGACAAGCTGATTTAATTCATAGTTTGCACGTTGCATCACAACCAATGCTTGTAATGGAAGGATATGACGATCAGACAAAAGACTTAGCTATTTCTGTTAATTATGCAATGGCAACTCAACCTGGTAATAAAGTTTATTATGTAGAACCAGCCAGTAGTGCTTTTGATGCTCAATCTGCTGAGATCAAAGAGTTACAAATGCAGATGGCTACTTTAGGCATCAGTACATTATCACAACAGAAGTTTGTAGCAGAGTCGGCAGATGCTCGTAGACTGGACCGTGTAGATACCAACTCTATGCTTGCAATGGTTTCTATGGAATTAGAACAGAAATTACAGAAAGCATTTAATTTATCTGCTGAATATGTAGGTATTGAACCACCAGAAGTAAAGATTAGTAGAGACTTCGATATCGAGAGATTAATTGGACAAGATATTACAGCCTTAACATCTTTATTCGATCAACAAGTCATTGATAGAGAGGAGTTTAGAGATATTTTAGTACAGGGAGAAGTGTTACCTTCAGCAAATGAAGCTAAACCTGAATAGTTTGATAGAATAGTATATAAGTACATAAAAACTATGGCTGGATCTATTGATAAAGTTCTTCAATCTGATGGAACTTATAAATGGGAAGTGGTAGAACCAAAAACTGCATCACAAAAAGCTGCTGAAGTTTCTGTTGCCTCCACACCAAAAGAAACTAAGAAAAAAGTTTCAAAAAAGAAAACTACCGATCTACTTTCTGACTAATTTATGGCAATCGAAGAAAAAGTAATTCAGCCTGAGTCTGTGACCAACGCTGAACAGTCTGTGACTGAAACTCCTTCACAAACAGCACAACCAACACAACCACAAGCTCCTAATTTAGATTCTGTGAAAGCAGAATATGAAGCACAAGTAGCTGCTGCACGAAAAGAAGCTGCTGAAGCACAGGAAAAATTTAAAGGCATCAAAACAAAACTTGATGATGTTTACAAGCAGAAAGAGGAAAAACGAACCAAAGATTTAGAAGAGCAGGGTCAATGGAAAACTCTTTGGGAAGAAGCTAATAAAACAAATCAGGAAAAGGATCAAAAGATAATAAATTTATCTCAACAGTTAGAAGATATGAAAACTTCTAATGAAGTCGCTTCGACCAAGACCACAGCCCTTGCTGCTATTAGTAATCTTGGAGCGATTAATGCAGAACAAACTTTATCATTATTACAAAGTAAGTTACAGAAAAACAATGAAGGTAAAGTAGTTGTTCTTAATGGTGGTGTAGAACAAGATTTAAATACTTATCTTTCAAGTCTTAAAAACCCTGGAAGTGGTTGGGAACATCATTTTAAACCTAGTAGTGCTGCTGGAATGGGTGCAAAACCTAGTCCTATAGCAAATGCTTCTGGAGGTCAAGTGAATCCGTGGAAAACGGGCAACCTGACTCAACAAATGCTAATATCAGAACAAGACCCACAGCTTGCAGCCGTGCTCAAGCAAGAGGCTAAAACTAAATAGTTAATTTCCGTGAAATTGACCCCCTTATCTGTGATTAGGGTATCGCAAAACTTAAATAGGTAAATCTGAATGGCTGCTCCGTTTCAGAATTATTCTGGCGGTGTCCTACTAGCGGACATCGTTAAGAGAAATAATCTCAGCACATATGTTTCCGAAGCTATCAAGGAACGTAGTGCATTTATAAAATCTGGTGCTGTTGTGCGTAACGCACTTCTTGATGCAACAGAAGGTGGAACAAGAATACAAGTTCCAGAATTTAACCCAATCTCTCCAACTGAAGAAATTTTAGATGGTACAGCAACTTGGGGTACTAGCAATGGTGGTTATTTAACACCACAGAAGATTGGTACAGGAACACAGATCGCAACTATCTGTCATAGAGGTTTTGCGTATGCTGTTGATGATGTAGCTGTATTGGCTGCTGGCGAAGATCCAATGGGTCACATCAGAAACCAAATTGCAGATGCTATCAACAAATTAAACTCAGCAAGATTATTTAGTGTCTTGGATGGTTTATTTGGCTCTGGTTCTGGACCTTTAGGTGCAAACTTACTTGATTTAGGTAAGGCTGCTGCTTCTGGTGCTGATGAAGATAACTTCTTGACAGCTTCTACAGTTGCAAGAGGAAGATCAGTTCTTGGAGAAAGAGGCGAAGAACTAGATACAATCGTAGTTCATCCATCTGTTGCTTACTACCTATATCAGGTTGGTATGCTTACATTCTCAACAAGCTCATTCACTTCTGGTGGTGCAGTAACTTGGGGTGGTGGCGGTGTCGGTGTTAACGAAAGAAGCATCGGTCAATTCGCTGGAATGAATGTTGTTATTGACTCACAGGTTAATACAGTAATTCCTGGAACATCTGGTCATCAGAAAGAGTTCCGTTGCTATTTAATCAAGTCAGGAACAATTCTTGAAGGCGAACAGTCTCCTCTAGGTATTGAATCAGATAGAAACATTCTTTCTAAGCAGGATGTTATGTCTGTTGATTACCATAGTGCTTATCACATCATGGGAACTAAGTGGACATCTGCTACAGATAACCCAACAAATGCTCAGTTAGGTAACTTAAATAACTGGGGAATCACATACGATGCTGACCTAATACCTGTGGTCGAGATGATCGTCAATTCTCCACTTGATACATCTACTATTGCGTAATAGTATTTACAAGTGGTCATAACGAAACCTCATCAATTATTGGTGGGGTTTTTTCTTTACGCTACAATAAAACTAAATTACCTTATTGATCGTGGCAGCTACTATAGACGCAACAATAAAAGGAGAAAATGCTAATAGTTATGTCACATTGACAGAAGCTAATGATTATTTTGACACCTCTCCAGATTCTTCTACCTGGACAAATAAAACAGACGATCAAAAGAAAAGAGCATTAATATCTGCTGTTAGATGGATTGATACTTTGGTTTATTATGGAGATAGATGTGATGATGGACAGGCATTAAAATTTCCAAGAAATAATTATCAGGTAGATGGAGTTGAATTAGCTTGTTCTAAAATTCCAAATAATATTAAATATGCACAATATGAGTTAGCTAGGGCATTGGCAAATGATACTGATGCTATTACGGGAACTACTGGTAAAGATGGTAATTTTTCTGAGGTAAAGTTAGGAGATATACAGGTTAAATATAATACTGATAGTCAGGGAACTGGTTCTGTTAATAATATTCTTGACGTTTACCCGTGGCTACAAAGTTATCTTGGAGCATATATGCTAGGTGGAGCAGGTAGTTTTCAACTTAGGGCGGTTAGAGGATAATGGCAGGACAATTAGATACAGCACTAAAAAACATAGCTAAACAAGTTGTGTCTCAACTAGGAGACTCATTAGACACAACAATTATTTACACTAGAAAATTATCTACATCGTACAACACATCTACTGGTGCAGTAACTACAAGCGACACCAGTTATACAATTAAAGTTCCCGTAGAATTTGTACAGTCCACTGAAGAGTCGGGTTTTCAGGAAAACGTAGCCCGTGTTTATATAACACCCGATCTCATAGGAGACAGCCAACCACTATTATCAGATGAGGTCACTCTTACATTTTCTGGATCGACCAGAGTTGCAAAGATTACAGAAATAAGAACTTTGCGTGGTGGTCAAGAGTATTTATTCAGAGTTGACGTTATTTTCTAATGACTTTAGTAAACGCACGAGCAGCATTTGAAACCGCAATCAAAAACGCAGTAACAACTGCTGACAACACAGTAACGGTTGTGTTTGACAATATGCCTTTCACAACTCCAGGTATAACCAAAAAGTATGTAATGGTTAATATAAATTTTAATCAGTCAACGCTTCAACCTCAAGGTGCAGCAGAAACCTACTATAGTGGTGTAATTCGATGCGGAGTGATGACACCACCCCAGAAGGGAAGTGCGGTAGCTGCTGCAATAGCAGAATCAGTTATAACTGGACTTACTTCAGTAAATGCCTCTAACTATTCTGATACATTTTCAGTATCTCCAAGGGTCAGTCAGATAGAAGGACCTACAGCTATAACTACTGATAGAGACACACATTTTTTAAGTGTCATAAACTGCGATTTCTCTGCTAATGCTTAAGGATATAAAACAATTACCGAAAGATGTTAGAAAACTTGTAACCGAGGCAAGAGCCGAAGCTGCCCAAGAGATACAACAATCATTAATGAATCGAAGTCCTTTTTGGACAGGAACCTTTGCCGAATCCTGGATCGTCAGTAAAACTGAAGTACAGGCAACAAGACCAAGACAGGGCGAGTTTATACCACAAGATGACGCTCCACCTAGATTACCAAGCAGTATATTTAGAGAGTCAAGCCGAAAAGGAGCTAAAATATACCAAGCATTAACTAGCCCTGTCTTTATAGGTAACGAAACAGATTACGCAGCTTTTGTTATTAACAAAGCAAAACTAAAAGGTAAGGGAATAAAGTATGAGGACTTATTTAAAAAAGGATTTAATACAACACCTCGACCCAATGTTCCTAACTGGTACGATGTCTATACGCAAAGTAAAGAGATATTTAAAGATATAGATAAAGGCTTCTTAGCATTAAATAGAGGTTTTACGACCAAGACAACCAAGCCAGCAGGAAGATACTAAGCTATACTACAAGAATAGATACAATTTTTTATGCCAACAGCAAGAGCAATCGACAAGCTGAAGAAAGCCTTTAGTGTCGAAGAACGCAGTAGCTACTCCATTTTTAAAGGAGAAGAACTAATATTAAAGATCTTCTGGTCGCCTCTAACCATAGCTGATAGAGACACCATAAACAGTACACTAATAGCTATGAACAAAGGTCAAGAAGAAGGGAGTTTGGACTTTGCTCTTCAGGTAATTGTTACAAAAGCTGAAGATGAATCAGGCACAAAACTATTTTCTCCAGCAGATTTACCTGTTCTTAGAAGAGAAATACCTCTTGGAGTTCTTCTTGACATTATGAGTAAGATGCAAAGCATGGGCGAGGAGGACAGCCCCGATGCCGTAAAAAGTTAAATTAAAAGAAGATAATTTTTTATACACACAGTTTTTTATAGCTGAAAAACTGGGTTATACCCATAGAGAACTAAGAGAAAAAATGTCCACACACGAGCTATACGCTTGGAGTGCTTATTTTAGTCTCAAAAGTGATAGAGAAGAAGAAGCATACGAAAAAGCAAAAAGACAAGCTCAGACTCGCAAGGTACGCTAATATAGAATTATTTAGTATAAATAGTCGTGGCTGCTAATTACAAAGTAAATATACAGTTAGATACTAAGACGTTAGACAAGCAGCTAAGAGATTTAGGTGTAAAGGTAGATAAAGTCGGAAAAGTAAAGCAGCAACAAGGCAAAAAATCAACAGTCATCGCTGATAAGGAAATAAAGCAAGAGCAACGAAAAATATCACTACAAAATCAATTTATATCTAATGCTACTAAGACTCAGAAAATATCGTCTAAGATGGTAGATTTTGACAAAACTAAAAATCTTTTTGCAGATACAAAGAATAAATTACAGGCAGGAGAACTTGACTTAGCTAAGAAAGGAATACTTTTAACTAAGCAAGATATTTTACAGACCCAAAAATTAGTTTCACAGGAGAAGAAAGTAACAGCAGAAAAAGTAAAACAGGTAAACCTTCAATCTGCTGGAATGAACCTTATAAGACTCTCAGGTAGAGCAGGAAAATTAGGAGGAAGATCAGCAGCAGTTATAGACCAGCAGACAGCACTCAGACAACCTAAAGCACTGCCTAGTGCTTCTATGCTTGCACAAAGGTTAGGTGGCGATCCAGCTTCTAGAGGAATTAAACGCTTAATTCCAGAGAGATTAACCGATGCAGGCAGAATTGTAAGCCGTGATGATACTGGGGGTATAAGATTTACAGCAACATCAGCCAAAAAAGCTGCTGTATTTGAAGAAAGAATAAACAAGGCCAGAAAACGAGGCATAGCAAACAATAAAAAACTTATTGGATCGGAAGTATTACGAAATAAACAGACTATACAGGGTATAAAAGCAACAGAACAGGCTGCTACAGCAGAAGCTAGAAGGCTAAACCAAGCATTACGAAATCCTATCGGACCAAGTTCTCCACTTAATCGTAGGGGAGGTCAATTATTACCTGGACCAGCAGGATCAGGTAGAGGAAGCGGATTAACAAGTGCATTAATTAGTGGTGCTTTTCCACTGTTATTTGGTCAAGGACCATTAGCTGCTGCTGGTGGTTTTACTGGTGGTTTAGTTGGAGATAAGTTAGGTGGACAGATGGGAGGCTTCGCAGGAGGTCTAATTGGAACGGCTGTAGTATCTGGTGTCCAGAGTTTTGTTAATTCAATAAAAGAATTAGGGTCTGCACTCGATCCAGTAAACGGAAGTGCCTCACAAGCCGTACAGTCATTAGGGTTTTTAAGCAGTGCCAGAGCTAGAGAAATTGCTCTTATAGAAAAACAGATAGGAAAGCAGAGTGCTTTGGCAGCAGTACGAAAAGAAATGACGGAAACATTAGGAGCAGGACAAACACTTGCTCTTCAAGAAGCAGCTAAAGATATAGGTAGCTTCCAAAAATCTATACAAAAGTCAATGGCAAAATTTAAAGGCGATGTAGCTAAGTTTATGAAGGATGTAACCCCTGGCTCGGCTGTAGAAAGACAAATGATAAACAGAGGTGTAGGAACAGATCCTCAGTCTGAATTATCTAAAACATTCTTAGCAAATCAGGCAGCAGCACAGTCCATAACAGGTAGAAGTCTTGAGGCTAGAATCGCAGGATTTACAGAGGCATCTGGCTTCTTAGGCAGTGGCGAGGGCAGAATAACTCAAGCTGGTAAAGCCGAGTTAAAACGATTGAAAGCGGAAAGAGAGATTATGGAAGTAAAACTAAGAGCACTAGGTATTGAAGATAAAGTAAGTTCTCTAGTCAAAGATACAAACCTAACATTTATGGAGCAGTTAACTACCAGACGAACCGCTTTTGATCTTGAAAGTAGAGTATTAGAACTTAGATCACAAGGCATAAACCCTGCTATAGCTAAGGAAATGGCTATGTTTGAAAAGATAAACTCTGATAATGTTACGGGTTTAAAGTCTGAGATAGATTTACGAAAAGAAGTACTGAAAACCACAACTGACAAGACTAAACAGCAGATATTACAAGATGAAATAGCTGGTTTAGAAAAAGGTCTAGTTCTTCTCAGAAAACAAAATAAAGAAAGAATAGACGCAGTTAAAAAGACTATGGAACTTAATATGAGAACAGATTTAGTAGTTTCTTCGGCTCAAAAACTTAAAGAAACATTGGTTACAGATATAGGAGAAGGAATAAAGGGACTAATCCGTGGAACGTCTACCTTAAATGACGTTTTAAACAATGTATTAAATAAGATGATAGATGCTGCATTTAACATGGCACTTTTTGGAAATTTCGGTGGAAGTTTTATGCCAGGGTTAGGAATACTAGGCTCTATATTTAGAGCAAATGGAGGACCAGTTAAAGGAGGTGGTTCTTATATTGTTGGGGAAAAAGGTCCAGAGGTATTTACTCCAGGTGTATCAGGAATGATTACACCAAACGAAATGCTTGGCGGTACAACAAATGTTGTAGTAAATGTAGATGCTTCTGGTTCTTCTGTTGAAGGAGATGAAGAACAGGGTAGAGAGCTTGGTCGTATGATTTCAGTTGCTATACAATCAGAATTAATTAAACAAAAACGACCAGGAGGTATGCTCGCATAATGGCTACGTTTCCTTCAATAAAACCTACATACGGACAACAAAAAAGATCCGCACCAAATACTAGAACTGTTGCCTTTGCTGATGGGTATGAACATAGAATATTATTTGGGTTAGCAGAACACCAAAATCCAAAAATATATAATTTTACTTTTAATGTCTCTGAAGTCGAAGCAGACGAAATAGAAACCTTCCTTGATGCCCGTGCGGAAGATTCTGATAGCTTTGATTTTACTGCTCCAGGAGAAGCTACTGCACAAAAATTTGTATGTCAGGGATGGTCAAAATCTATACCATATAACAACAGAGCTACAATACAGGCAACATTTAGAGAAGTATTTGAACCATGAGTACTGCTCCTATTATTACTGATCTACAAAAGATCAATCCTTCAGCAATAATTGAATTATTCAGTATTACAACTGAAACTGCATTACATGGTTCAGCAGCAACTTATAGGTTTCATAATGGAACAAATGCACTAAGTAATGGAGATATTATCTGGGCTGGTAATACCTATATAAAAATGCCAATACAGGCAGAAGGTTTTGCTTTTCAAAAAGGACAACTTCCCAGACCGACTCTTACTGTTAGTAATGCTCTTGGAACAATTACTGCTATCTTGTTAAACGTAAACTCTGTAACTGTTGGTAATGATTTAACAGGAGCTACAGTAACAAGAATTAGAACTTTAGCTAGATACTTGGATTCTATTAACTTTCCAGGAAATACAAATCCGCTTGGAACACCAGATCCTACCGCAGAGTTTCCTCAAGAGATATACAAGATTGATAGAAAATCAACAGAAAATAGAGAGGTAGTACAGTTTGAACTAGCGGCAGTTTTTGATCTTGCTGGTATTCGTGCTCCCAAAAGACAATGCACTAGAACAGAATTTCCTTCAATTGGTACGTTTATAGCATGAATTGGAAAGAACAAGCACTTGCTCATGCGAAAGACCAAGATCCTAAAGAGTCTTGTGGTCTTTTATTAAATGTTCGAGGCAAAGAAAGATACTATCCTTGTCGTAATCTTGCTATGACAGATCATCAGTGTTTTATTCTTGATCCAGAAGATTATGTAAAAGCTGATAATACTGGAGAAATCACAGCTATTGTTCATAGTCATCCTGTAACACCTCCTGTTGCTAGTCAGGCAGATCAGATTAGTTGCGAGCAAAGTAAACTTCCGTGGCATATTGTTAATCCAAAAACAGAGACTTGGGGATATTGTGAACCCTGTGGATATAAACCACCTCTACTTGGCCGTCCGTGGGTTTGGGGTGTTACTGATTGTTGGTCTTTAGTAAAAGATTGGTATAAAGAAGAAAAAGGTATTGAACTTAAAGATTGGGATAGACCTACAACCCCAGAAGAGTTTATTTTGAATCCATTATTTAAAACTTGTGCATGGAGAACTGGATTTAGAGAATTAAGACCAGATGAACAGACAATGAATGGCGATGCGTTATTAATGTCTATTGGATCTCCTGGTTTAAATCATGTAGCTATTTTTTTAGATGGAGATGTTTTACATCATTTAACCGATAGACTATCTTGTAGAGAACCTTATTCTCAATGGTTATTAAAATGCACAGGAGGTAGGTATCGTTATGTTGCGTAAGTTAAAACTATATGGCGAGCTTGCTGAGTTTATAGGCCATAAAGAATTTGAAATACAGGTAGATAGTCTTACAAAAGCAGTTAGTTTTCTTGTTAATAATTTTCCGCAGGTAGAGAAATATATGAATCCTAAATATTATCAGGTAAAAGTTGGTAATTATTCTGTTAATGAAGAGGAAATACATCATCCAATAGGACAAGAAGATATACATATCGTTCCTGTTATTAGTGGTGCTGGTAGTGGCACAGGAAAAGTATTATTAGGTGCTGCTTTAATAGGAATATCTTTTGCAACAGGAGGAGCTTTCATTTCTCAAGCTCCATTTAGAGCTTTAACATTTACCAGTAATATTGCTAAAGCTGCGACATATTTAGGTGGTGCTTTAGTGTTAACAGGTGTAAGTGAGATGTTATTTCCTGTTCCTAAACCAAAAGAATTTAAGTCAGAACAAGATCCACAATTATCATTTAGTTTTTCTGGAACGCAAAATACATCACGGGCAGGAACTCCCGTTCCAATAGTTTATGGAGAGATAGTTACAGGATCAGTTGTTATAAGTGGTGCTGTTGATACTCAGCAGGTACAAGCATGACCAAAAAGATTATCAGAGGTGCTGGTGGTCCTCCTTCTCCTCCTACTCCACCTCAACCAACTAGAGCACCTGATACTTTACACAGTAGGCAGTTTGCCACTTTTCTTGATCTTATTTCTGAAGGAGAGATTGAGGGCTTTGCTTCTGCTTCAAAAGAAGGTAGAACGCAGGGAACTGCTTCATATAATAATGCCGCACTAAAAGATGTATTTCTAAATGATACTCCTGTTTTAAAATCAACTGCTGATTCAACCAATCCAGCTACAACTGATTTTAATTTTCAGGATGTAACATTTAACCCTAGATTTGGTACATCAGGACAAACAAAAGTCACAGGAATAGAAAGCAGTTCTTCTGTCACAGCAGTAGGCGTAACTGTTACTCAATCTTCTCCTGTTACTAGGCAGATAACAAATTCAAATGTTGATGCAGCAAATATTACAATTACCTTTCCACAACTTCAGCGAGCAACAGATCAAGGAGATTTACTTGGTACATCAGTTCAATTAAAAATATCAGTGCAATACAATTCTGGTGGTTTTACTGATGTTATTGATGACACTATTACAGGTCGAAGTGCTGATGCTTACCAAAGAGATTACAGAGTAAATCTTACAGGTGCTTTTCCTGTTGATATAAGAGTTACAAGGGTCACTGCTGATAGTGCAACTTCAAGTCTTATAGATGCTTTTACATGGACAAGTATTGGAGAAATTATTGATGATTCCAATACCTATTCCAATAGTGCTTATGCTTCTCTCAGGTTGGACTCTATGCAGTTTCAATCAATACCAACAAGAAAATATCGTATCAGAGGAATAAAAGTAAGGATTCCTGGTGCAGGTGCTAGTGGATCTGGCACTCCAACTGTTGATGCTAATACTGGTCGTATTGTTTATCCAACTGGTTACATTTTTAATGGTGTTATGGGTGCTGCTCAATGGTGCTCATGTCCTGCCATGGTCTTATTAGATTTACTTCTAGACACACGCTATGGATTTGGTAATCATATAACAGAAAGTTCTCTTGATTTATTCTCTTTCGTTACTGCCAGTAAATTTGCAAATACATTGGTATCAGATGGATTTGGAGGACAGGAAGCTAGATTTAGTTGTAATGTAAATATTCAATCATCAAGTGAAGCATTTGATTTGATAAATGAATTAGCAGGTGTAATGAGATGTATGCCAATATGGTCTGCTGGTAGTATTCAACTCGCACAAGATAGTCCAAAAGATGCAAGCTATTTATTTAATTTAGCTAATGTTACTCCCGAAGGATTTAATTATTCAGGAAGTGGATTAAAAACAAGAAATACTGTTATTTCTGTTTCCTATTTCAATATGGATAGTAGAGAGATAGATTATGAAGTTTATGAAGATACTGCTTCGATAGCTAAGTTTGGAGTAATTATTAAACAGGTAAAAGGATTTGCGTGTACATCAAGAGGGCAAGCTCGAAGATTGGCAAAAGCAATTTTATTTGCTGAACAAAATGAAAGTGAAATAGTTGCATTTGCAACTTCTATAGATTCAGGTGTTGTTGTCAGACCTGGTGCTGTGATTGAAATAGCTGACCCTGTTCGTTCTGGTGTTAGAAGAGGAGGAAGAATAAGTGCTGCAACAACGACCCAGATAACTGTAGATGATACTGCTGCAACTGATTTAGCAACAACAAATAATCCAACTCTTAGTGTTATTCTCCCTAATGGAACGATGGAGACAAAAGGTGTTCAATCTATTTCTGGTGCAGTAATTACAGTTGATAGTGCTTTTTCTCAAGCACCTAATGTAAATGCAGGTTGGCTTTTACAGAATGATACAGTTGAAGCTCAGAAATTTAGAGTAATAACAGTAGAAGAATCTGATGGTATCAATTATGCGATTACTGCTTTGTCTTATGTAAATGCTAAATATGCGTTTATTGAAGATGGTGCGAGTTTGCCAGCAAGAACTGTATCAATATTAAATCTCCCAAAAAATCCTCCATCAGCTTTACAAGCTGAAGAAAAAGTTGTTGTTATCAATAATCAGGCAGTTGCAAAACTAATTCTTAGTTGGCAGCCTATTGTCGGTGTTACGCAGTATCAGGTTAACTATAGATTCAATAATGGTAACTTTATCTCTCAAACTGTATCTGCACCTGACTTCGAGATATTTGACAGCGATGTTGGAACGTATGAGTTTCAAGTGTTTAGTTATAACGCAGCATTACAAACAAGTGCGACTTCTGCAAATTTAACTTTTGTTGCTCAAGGGAAGACTGCATTACCAGCAAATGTTAGTGGTTTAACGGCAGAACCAATTAGTGAAAAATTAGTAAGATTACGTTGGAATTTATCTACTGATGTTGACGTTATTCATGGTGGTCGTGTCTTTGTAAGACATTCTCCTCAAGTAGATGGAAGCGGATCTTTTCAAAATAGTACTGATTTAATTCAAGCATTAGCTGGTAATACAACAACTGCGGAAGTGCCATATCTTGAAGGCGAATATATTTTAAAATTCCAAGATGATGGTGGAAGATTATGTGCTGGAGAAACAAGTGTAATTATAGATTTACCTGACAATCAAGCTCCTTTAATTGCTTTAACAAGAAGAGAAGATCAAGATAGTCCAAAGTTTCAAGGAACAAAAACAAATGTTTCTTTTGATGCCGTAACAAATAGCTTGAATTTGGCTGGAACTGGATTGTTTGATGCGATAACTAACTTTGATACTGAAGCGTCAATAGATGATTCGGGTGGGATTTCGCCAACTGGTAGTTATGAATTTGGTGGATCTGCTGGTAGTTCTTTCTTAGATTTAGGTGCTGTATTTAGTGTTGATTTTAAACGACATTTTCTTACTGAAGGATTTTTCCCATCAGATTTATTTGATGCTAGAGGTTTGATTGATGATATTACAGATTTTGATGGTACAACAGCACTTGATGTAAACGCAGAAATGCAAATTGCAGTTACACAAGATAATCCTGGCTCTGGATCTCCGACTTATACTGCATTTCAAACTTTTGCAAATGGAACATATAAAGGAAGAGGTTTTAAATTCAAAGCAAATCTTGTCAGTAATGATATAGGACAAGATATACAAGTTTCTCAGTTAGGCTATACAGCATCTTTACAGAGAAGAACAGAACAAGGTAATCTAACAGCAAGCGGAGCAGGTGCAAAGGTTATTACCTTTACTAACCCATTCTTTGTTGGGACTTCTTCTTTACTTGGAGCGAATACCAATCTCCCCTCTGTTGGTATCAATGCTCAGAATATGGCATCAGGAGATTACTTTGAAGTGTCTAGTGTAAGTGGAACAGGTTTTACTGTTCACTTTAAAAATTCATCAAATGCTTCGATTGATAGAAATTTCACTTATCAAGCTGTCGGATTTGGTAAAGGAGGGTAGAATGGGTATAATTAACACAAAGTTATTTAACTTAAATCTCCAAAACCCTTGATATAACTACGATATGGCAGAACATGATGGAGTCATAGATAACGGAACAGGAGCTGCCGTTAGAGCCGACATTAATAATGCTTTACTGGCTATTGCGTCTAATAATAGTAAATCTGGTGCGTTGACAACAAACTATGCGTTCCAATGGCACGTTGATACATCTGATGGAAATTTAAAGATAAGAAATGCTGCTAATAACGGATATGTAACTGTCGGGCCAGTAGCCACTACAAACTTTGGATTAGCACCTCTTACTGGTGGAACTTTTACAGGAAAAGTAACGCATAACTATACATCTAGCTTGACCATACCTTCTGGTACAACTGCTCAGAGAGATGGCAGCCCTGCTGTTGGTATGTTTAGACATAACTCAACTCTCAATCAGTTTGAAGGGTATAACAATGGTGCTTGGGGTGCTATAGGTGGAGGTGCTGGAGCTACTGGAGGAGGAACGGATGAAGTATTTTTTGAATCGGATCAAACTGCAACAACTTCTTACAGTTTAACTGCTAATAAAAATGCACATACTGTTAGTCCTACAATAAATAACGGAGTCACAATAACCGTGCCTTCTGGTGCAATATTAGTTATCTTATAGTTATGCCAGTAATCATTAACGGATCAGGTTCAATAACAGGCTTATCAGTCGGGGGATTACCTGACGGAACTGTTGATGCTGATACTTTAGCCTCAAATGCTGTAACTGCTGGAAAACTCGCAAGTGGTGTTGGAGGTAAAGTTCTTCAAGTAGTATCAACATCTGATGCTAACAGTATTTTGCAAGGTCAAGTTACAGTTCCAACTACAAATGGATCTTTAACTAATGTAGTTGAACTTCCAAATATATCTATATCTATTACACCTTCTGCAACTACCAGCAAAATTCTTTTAAGTATAAATGTTTTTGGAGAAGGTAATTATCACGATGAAGCTTTTATTTTTAATATTAAAAGAGCAATAAGTGGTGGGTCAGATACTTATATACCAGCATTACAAGATGCAGTTGTTGGAGGTGCTAGACCATCATGTTTAGGTACTCTTGTTCAGGGTTATCATGGCGATAATGAAACAACACCAGCAACATTTAGTTATTGTGACTTGTTAGACGCACCAAGTACTACAAGTGCAATTACATATTCAGTAGTTATGAGAACTACAGCCAGTTCAAATAAAACTTTTGATTATAATAGAACAACTAATACTGAAAACGCTTACAACCGAGAACGTGGTAAGTCTATTATTACAGCAAAGGAGATCGCAGTATAATGTCTAAGATTTCACTAAAACACTCAGGCGGTAATGTTGTTTCACTCAACTCTCCATCATCCGCACCAACATCGGCAGACGTAGCGTTTAAATTACCAAATGCTGATGGTACATCAGGTCAGGTATTAAAAACAGATGGTTCGGGTAATTTAAGTTTTGGTGCTGATACTGGTGGGAAAATTCTTCAAGTTTTACAAGCAGTTAAAACAGACACAGCAAGCACAAGTAGTAATAGTTATGGAGATTTGTCAGGAATGAGTCAAGCTATTACTACAACTGGTTCTAATAAAGTATTAATAAGACTTTTTGTTCAATGGGGTACAGAAGCTGGACACGCAATTATTTTTAGGCTTGCAAGAACTACAGGTGGAACTACAACTAATACATTAATTATTGGCGATGATGGTAATAATAGAGATAGAGTAACATTTGGTGGACTTGCTTCAAACGCACCTTGGGAAGTTAATCCAGCATCAATGGAGTTTTTAGATAGTCCAAGTGCAGGTACACATACTTATAAACTCCAATGGGCAGTACCATCAGGAGCAACTACCGCATACTTTAATAGAAGTTATCGTGATAATGATGCTGCTGGCGAAGCTAGAACACCGAGTGTAATTACAGTTATGGAGGTAGCAGCATAATGGCTATCTTCTATAATTAAAGGAAAAACTATTATGGCCTTAGATCACGAAGCGATTTACAAAGCATACGCTGGAACTGTTGTTTCTATAGATGACTCTGCTGGAGCGTTTGATAAAGATGGTAAGTCTGTAACTCTTGAGCAAAGTAAAATAGATGCTGCACGAACCACATTAAATACTGAAGCTGCTGCTGTTAAGTATAAAACTGATAGAACAACAAACGGTTCTACAACATATGCACCAACTGGAGATCAGCTTGGAATGTTGTATGACGATATTATTGCAGGTAAATTAGATGCAACAGGTAGTTTTGCTATTCATAATAAAGCAGTTAAAGACGCTAATCCCAAGCCATGAGTACACTAAAAGTCACTAATGTCGCACACGAAACAAGCACTTTAAATACGCTTGTTTTTGATAATGGT
>Ga0208157_1000499_pt1 | contig 21349 bp, 28 predicted proteins | sample 5_EtaG_FD_184077 | JGI IMG/M metagenome (GOLD analysis project Ga0208157, IMG submission 184077) | Marine viral communities from the Subarctic Pacific Ocean - 5_ETSP_OMZ_AT15132 metaG (SPAdes) (version 2) | ecosystem: Environmental > Aquatic > Marine > Oceanic | place: Pacific Ocean | collected...
AGTAACCGGGAAGTTTCTGTTTCTTTCCTTTAAAAAATTCTAGTGATTCTGTTAGAAATGGCTCTTCGGCATCATGCGGAGTTTCTGCTGATATAGCACCGGCAGGGTCCGCTCTGTATACACCAGTTAACTTAGCAACTGCGAGCTTTGTATCTTTAGGTGTTGCTTCAAAAGTATTTTTATCAAACTGTCCAGCATTGATAGCATCTACTGTATTTTTAGATGCTTCTCCTAACGGATCATCAACACCTAGTTTTTCAAGCCTTTCAAATTCTGATTTAAAAAACGTACCAGCATCTCGATACATACTATGATACTTCTGTATTTGCCAGTTTGTATCTAATACTTTTTTATCAAATACATTACGATTCGCAACTCTGCCCTGTATCAAGTCATTCATCTGACCTTTTATACCTTTAAACTCTGATCTCTCAAACACAGGCGTCTGACTTCTTTCTACTAACTGTAGTGCTTGATTACGTAAAGTAGGATCTACGATTGTAGAAATCATCTCCATTGTTACAGGTATATTATCATTTTCAAATCTACCTGTTAAGTACTCAAGCCTACCTGTCTGCCAGTCCAACCCTTCCTTTTCTTTAGCTGCATTATAATACTGACGTATTTCGTTAGCATTACCAGCTTGTAAGGATTGGTAATTAGTTTCTTTATTATTACCTTTAGGTACAAATTTTAGATCGTCAAGTATATATTTTATATCTTGCTCGTCAAATACACGTTTATCTATACCACGTTTAACTAGCTTAACCCAATCAGCATTTGCTTCTTTCATAGAGTTTTTACCGTAGCCTTTACCTTCATAGTATTTAGCTCGGTTAGCTATAAAACCATCTTGGTGATAAATTTCATCTCCTATAGGTTCTGTATAATTAGGATCGTTTGTTTTTTCAGCATTAATTTTTATGGTATCAAAATAGTATTGATCTGAGCTACCTTGATTAACTGTATTTACAGCAGCAGCTTCTGCACTATAAGCTTGTGCATTATCTGAACTTAACCGATTATTCCATGCAGGGATAAAAAAGTTAATTAGCTGTCCTTTACTAATCTGTGGATATTCCTGTGTCCAGATTTCTATATACCTAGAACCAGCTACACGCCACCACTGTTGCTTTTCAAGTGCTGTCATGTCAGCGTATAACTTATCTCCGACTACAAGACTACTTTTAGCAATATCTAAATACTGAGGAAGATAGTCTTTCATATTTTTAGCACCAGACAGCCCTGACACTATATTCTCATTAGCTATCATTTTTTGAAGCTCTAACAAGTCCTGATTACTAACAGGCATACCAGTAGAATCTGTGCCAGTCGCTTCTATCTTTCCTATCTCAGCTTGTATATCGCCGTCATTCATATTCTTGAGCTCAGTAGCTCTTTTTTGAAGACTAGCGAATCTACTTACTATCTTTGGATCTTCAGATGTTTTTATTAATTCATCATAATCAGCATCATTATCTTTATAAGTTTGCATCTTCGCAAGAGCTTCACCACCTGTCTTAGTTAACTGGACTATATCTTTTAACCCGTCTACAATGGTGTACTTATTTGCAGCATTATAAGCTGCAATGTGTTGAGCAAAATCTTTAGCCCTAACTTGTATGTTACGGTCTATCGACTCGTTTACAGCCTTTTCAGCATTAGGAGCTGTTTCGGCGTAGTCTAGCTTCTCATCGGTAAACGGAAATAATTGTTGTTTACCGAGAGCAGCAAAATATGAATCTGACATTTAACCGAACCCCATCATGCTAAATATAGTTTTTTCTCCTCCAAAAGGCGTCATAGATCCGAGACCTACAACTTGTGTAGCTATCTGTAATGCTCCACCTAATCTGTTACTTGGTGGCATTAGTACAGGTGCACCATACTCTGGTCTCACACCTATTGAGTTGATTGCTTTTGCTCGTGCTCCTTGATACTGTTTGAGTCTAGCTTGTTGACGTCTCGCCATGTTAACTCCATACTCATTACGCACAGCATTATTCAGAGCACCTCGCACTCTTGTTAAAGCTAGTAATCCTTTTCTACCAGCTGTTCTAGACCTACCTTCTTGTTTGCCTCTTATATCTCCGCCTTTAGCAAAGTAGTTAGCAAATGTAGTTTCGTATTGTTGTCTAGCTTGTCCCTGTACATACAAGGCTCGTTGTAAGTCGTTACTCATTGCACGACTAAAACCGATGGTAGCAGTGTTTAAACCACGCTGACCGGTTGTTTCTCTATTCCAAAATTTTAGGGATGCAGAACGATAATTAGCGTCTTTCTCCATCCAGCGTTGTCTTGCTTGCTGTCTAGCAGCAGCGTTAAGATCCATGCACACGGCAAAACTCTATAAATGGTAAATTGTTTGGTCCGTATTCAAACTTACGTAAGAACTTAAAACCTAAAAACTTTAACAGTTTTAAATGTACTGTATTTCTACAGTCTACTATGTTCCACAAAAGAGGCTCTTCACGGCTATCGACATACCGTTTGGCTTCTCTTGCAAATGTAATTGGATAACGTTCTATTTCTGGTGTACATAACATCCAGATTGATCCGTCATTACCTACTCCGGCTAGTCCGGCAGTCTTGCCGTCTGGTACTGTAAAATACACAGTAGAGCTCCTCTGAGCCACCATAGGAAGAAAGGCTTTAGGATTGATCCCATGGCCTTCTGTAACCTCCCTGTAGTCGTCTGAACGTAGGTTTGAGGCTACTTCTGTAGCAGCCTCTAGTGTAATTGGGTGTATGTAATTAGGCACGTTTGTAGAATTTAGGTGAATAGTCTCCCTCCCACGACATAGCTCTTAATGTAGCTGGTGCGGGGTGACTTGATTTAAGTATAATATTTACGTTTGTATTCTTCTCATAAACAGGTATAGTTTTAATAAACTCTTCTAGATATGGGGCGTCAGATGTTTGGTACTCGTCTAGTATTGATGACTCATATACTTCACTATAATCAGACTTACCTAAACGTTCTAATACAGTTTCGTAAAGACCTATCTTACCAAAGTGTAGCTTGACTCTATGTAATACAAGTGATGAGTTAACATCAGAAACTGATCTCTCATTCTGTACTTTAGTTGGGTATAGTTTAGGAAACTCTACTAGGTATTCATATACATAACCTATACGTAACGTCACGCCTGACCAGTTTCCCGGTACTGTAAAGCTTGTTGTACTTGTTAAGGTAGGTTTAGCATATCTACCTATTCTAGTAGCACTGCTGTTAACATCAATTAATGCTAAATCATAGTTAGGTGTAGTTACATTAGGCAACCAAGTAACACTACTAAATGTAGTTAAATTTGTAGTAGAGCTATAACTACCACCACTAATTGTAGTATGGTTATCTAAGTGTATTAAATAGTTTACATCATCTTGGTCAAAGTTGGGGTCAGTATCAGACTGTATCAACTTAAGACATTGTAAGAAGTTATCAGTATCTAGAAAGTAATACTCGTCATTAATAATAAAATGATACTTAAGCGGATTATTAAACTTCCATCTAAACCATGCTTGCTGCTGTACTTTATCACCAACTTGTAAATATTTGTACCCTAAGACTGTATCTGAGTCAGTTTTACCTATAAGTATCATAGAGTTTTCTCTAGAATTAGTAAGTAAATCTAAATTTTTAGGTAATAGAGTAGGTACTAGCTTACTAATTTCTACAATACTTGGCTCACCCTCTCTTGCTGTATTAGCCATTTGATTCATGCGGCTAAATTTACCAGAATTATCTAGGTAAGCTACAGTAGTTCCTAACGAAATAGGCGGTATATCTTTATTATAGTTAAATGTAGATACACTACGTAGTTTAGCTGTATCAGGATTCAGTACAGTATCGTCTGTAGATAGTAAAAACTGTTGGTTTGTACTAAATACTAGCAGTCCAGCATTGATTTGTATGCCATCAAATAGGTCAGATGGAAACATGGATGCAGCAGATATGTCTATAGGGTCACTAGCGGCTACTGTAAGAGCTGATTCTATAAAGAAATCAGGGGTTCCTAGCGTACCCGGTCTAGATAATATGACGTTTTCGCCTGCTAATAATGCTAATCTGTTACGGAAAAACAATACTTTATTAATACGTTTACCTACAAATGTAGGCATAGGGTTAGTATTTGTATCTCCTACTCGACGTACTTGATAAGTAAAAGGTCTAACAGTAAATGTAGTTGTAGCTGTACGCTGTATAACCAACGGCATGTTAGTCAAAGTATCAGTTATACCGGGTATTGGACATTCACTCCACGACCCTGCACCATCTAAATTATTTTCTCCGGAAAATCTAAGAAAGTAATCATCCTCATCAGACATTCTAGCGTTAGCTACCTTAACTACATAACCATGTCTACACTGGTTTGGTAGTAATGTAACATCATTAACGGTCTTTTGAAAGACACGCATAAGATCTTCTTCTGCTATTTCTACGTTAAACGGAGAACTACTTGATAAGTATATTCCCGGTCCTATAACCTTTGCAGAAATACCAGACGGTAACTGTGCAGTTATACCAGCTAATATAGTATCAGCTGTTACTGCTGTATCAGAATCAAAAGGTGTAGGAGTTGGACGTATTAATCCATCACCATTATTAGTAAGTGTAGCTTTAACAGTTGTTGTTTCTATTTCTGTTACAGTAATATCTAAAAATGCTTGACCATTACCACTAGCTGCATTACTAGCAGCATCTGGAACTACTCGTACAACGTCTCCTACATCCCAACCTTCACCACCATGTAGTAATACAACTTCTAGGTTATAACTACATCTATAATTATCACCACCCGGTCCAGACGAGTCAGCACTATAGTTAGGGCTAACACCTTGCTGACCCAAGGCTGTGCAACGAAATGTTAAGTTATCCTTACCTGTAGTAAGTGTAGTACCACCACTGTTTTTTACATGTGTAATATTTTCTGATGAGCCATAACTACCCTTAGCTGTTACAGCAAAAACTTCTGTACCAATACCGGGACAGTGACCTGTACCATCTGATTCGTCGTAGCTGTTAGCTGTAATTTTAATTTTAGTTGCACGTTTAAGTGTAGTTAAATTACCTGTAGATGTTGAGTCAAATATATTTACTCCGTACTGTCTACCATTTTCAGTTCGTAATAATTCTATCATAGCACAATGAGCTTCTGGTCTATCAGGTGTTGTACCCGACTCGCCTACTAAAGTGTTAGAGTTAGAAGAGTCTCTACTGTTAACAAATGTAGTATCGTTAATTGTAAGAAACTGTAAGTTTTCTGAGTTACTGGTAGCAAGGTAATTCTGTACTGTTGATTGATGATTTACTCCATCATGTGTATAGCTAGTAGTCATCTGCTGCCCATCACTGCAACGCCAGACTCTGACTTGTCCATCTGCTGCAACTTGACCTATATAAGATCCTTCGCTTTCATCTCTATAGTAATGAAACCAAGAACCACCACTTTGTACATTAGTTAAAGGAGCTGTCCCAACTCTAGCTGCACCGGGTCTTTTAAATAAACCAAAGGTTGGGTCAGGAATTGCATTAACAATATCTCTAAGTTGCCCTTGAAATTTTAAGTGGTCTGCCTGTTCTGAAATTCCTTGAATAAAGCTAGGAATAGTTTGTGTAATACCAGCCATTATCTTGCTAAGTTCCTCCAAGGTTCGTAGGTAGGATATACTGTATCATCTGGAAATCCAAACATGCTATGGTTGCCTTGATTACATTCGTATTCCATAAGTGCAGCACGGCTTAGTGCTTCTTGCTGTGCTAATAATTGTACCAGCTGTGGGTTAGCTACCAGTTGTGTAGCTGCTATTCTGGACGCTCTGTAAGTTATATATCTTTTAAAAACAAGAGGCAAGTCTTCGTAATTATATAACCTAATAACATCTAAGTCTATAGTTGAACCCATGTCAGTAAAGACATCTGTGTGTTTATTTTTATCGTACAAAAAACCGTTACGTCTTACAAAGTTATAAGTTCTTGTGTTCCAGTTATCTGGTAAATCTATTCTAATTATATCATCTGATATAGCTATTTTGTTATTAGCGTCTTTACTAAATGTTACATGACGCTCTCTGTTAAAGTGCCAGCCTTCCGACTGTAGATCTACATTTGCATCACGTAGTAAGTTATATATAAATTGTATCTCTGGGTTAGCGTTTGTAATAACTCCAGTAGATGGGTCTTTTAATTGTGTTATAGGTGCTTGTCCGATAGCTCCCAGTATTGAGTTAACTGCGGATAGTTCGGTATCGGTTTCAATAGTTGTGGTAGCCATAAGAAAAAAGGGAGCCGAAGCCCCCGTATAAAAAATAAATGTGTTACTACGATGTAGTTACGTTTTCTGGGTATGTGTCACCGAAAGCGGCGTTACCTGTAGAACCTACAGCAGCACCAGCAACGAGTTCAACACAGCAAGCAGGGTTTAAGAAATCTGCACCCATAGCGAGACGTCCAAGTATTACGTCACCTTGGTATACAACTGAAACATCTCCAGAAGTTACTTGAACCTGTGGTCCAATAGCTTCTACAACTCCAGCTCCTTCTTTTTGGAAGATTAAGCCACAGCTGTTAGCGAAGTCAGATGAGTTACCATAGTTGTTGTTGATACCTGTTACAGAAGCTCTACCGTCTTCTGCTGTTTCACCAACAAATGAACCAACGTTTCCGGGTGATGTTACACCGGGGTTAGTTGCAGATGCAGAACCATACTTAGTTCCGTATGATCCAAAGAATGGAATGTTCATTGACTTGAAGATCTTAATGCCTGCAATTTCAATGATGCCGTTTCCAGACTGTAGTGTATCACCTTGCTCGTCTCTGTTGATAAGACCGTTAGAACCAACATTTTGTATTAGTTCGTAGTACTGTCTTGGGTTCAACACAGCTACTCTACCTTCAGTAGAAACTCCTTTCTCATCTAGTGCAGCGGCTGCATCGTAGAAAGCGTTTATTAATGAAGCTGGTACATAAGCATCAGATGCTTGGTTATTTGTACCTACTCTGATCTGTGTTCCACCGGGCTCAACGAAGCCTGACTTAGTGATTGGTGAAGCAACTCTAGCTCCCTTCGCAATTTGACGGAAGATAAGTCTATCGTACTTCTCAGCTAGAGCATAGCCAATCTTCTTAGAGATTTCACCACGTAGATCGTAGTGTGCTAATGTTTCATCTAGCTCATAAACAAACGCTGAACTGATTAATAGGTCATCGCAAGTTATGGTTTTTTCAGCTACTGGAGGTGCTCCATCAGAGTTACCTAGTATGCTGTTACCGGGTGTATGATACTCGGCTTTTGTGCGTCCAGTGTAGATGAACTGAAGACTCTTCCCGTTTGTTAGGGTTCTCTTCATTACAAGGTCTCTAGCGATTGTGTTACGCTGGAAGCCTTTGAACATCTCTCCACTGAACAGCTTTAGATACAGGGCTCTTGCGGAGCCTGTAGCGTTCGATTGACCCGTCCGTGTAAGACTTGCTGGGTCGTTAGTTGATTGTTGTGCCATTGATATGGATTAAAAAAAAAGGTTGATATTGCTTTGTACAAATTTTTCTCGAGTTTTTTGTAGGTCTATCCCTACCGTCTAGACGGCTCAAGGTATCTCCTTAGAGGCTTGTGCCAAGTGGTAAGGGAGGACTTGCACCTCCCAGCTGGCTTAACCAGTTACCTTTTTGTATGCTATGCCACGATACTTAAGTAATTGTAATCTAGCATGATCTCTTTGCTCTTTGATTCGAGCTTGTAGTTCTACTTGAGTCATAATTAACCTCAGTACCTGACCCCCGTTCCATGGTCAGATTGCATGCGTCCCTGATGGGATGAACGGACGTGGCTATTACCCTATAGCTGGTGCTGTAAGGGCAACGGATGTAGACTCAGCTGATGCTAAGTCGAGTGGAAAGTTGTGTGCGTTACGCTCATGCATAACTTCCATTCCAAGGTTCTGTCTGTTTACAACGTCAGCCCAAGTAGGGATGACTTTGCCGTTTGTATCAACGATGGATTGATTAAAGTTAAAACCATTAAGGTTGAAAGCCATGGTGCAGATGCCCATAGAGGTGAGCCATATGCCAACGACGGGCCAAGTAGCCAGAAAAAAGTGTAAGCTACGAGAATTATTAAAAGATGCATATTGAAAAATTAATCTACCGAAGTAGCCGTGGGCTGCAACGATGTTGTATGTTTCCTCATCTTGACCAAACTTATAGCCATAGTTCTGTGAGACATTCTCAGTTGTTTCTCTAATGATAGAGGAAGTAACAAGACTTCCATGCATAGCAGAGAAAAGAGATCCACCGAATACCCCAGCAACACCGAGCATGTGGAACGGATGCATAAGGATATTGTGTTCTGCTTGAAATACGAACATAAAGTTAAAAGTACCAGAAATACCAAGAGGCATACCATCACTGAAACTCCCTTGTCCGAAAGGGTAGACGAGAAAAACAGCTAGTGCTGCGGATAGAGGTGCTGTGTAAGCGACAAATATCCAAGGTCTCATACCTAGTCTATAAGATAGTTCCCACTGTCTGCCTGCATAAGCTGCTACACCGATGAGGAAATGGAAGACAACGAGTTGGTATGGTCCACCATTATACAACCATTCGTCCAAGGTTGCGGCTTCCCATATAGGATAAAAATGTAGTCCGATTGCATTAGAGGAGGGGACGACTGCTCCTGATATAATATTGTTTCCGTAGATTAAGGAACCGGAAACTGGTTCACGTATGCCGTCAATGTCTACTGGCGGTGCAGCGATGAAGGCGAGTATAAAACAAGTTGTTGCAGCGAGCAAGCAAGGGATCATTAAGACACCAAACCAACCTACATATAGTCTGTTGTTTGTGCTAGTAACCCACTCGCAGAATCTCTGCCAGTTACTGGCTTGGCTTTCTCTTGTTACTGAGATAGCTGCCATTTAAAATATACCGGGGATGATTTGTCCTGTTGTTGCGTACGCACCTACTGCTGCTACGAAACCAAGCATTGCTGCCCAGCCATTAAATCTTTCTGCTTCGTTTGTCATGATTGGATGTTTGTTAATTGGATAGTTTTCAATGACTCTAGGTGGAGTCTCATTTGGATAAATGTTTAATAGTTTGTCAGTCATTATTTTTTTTTAGTTTTTCTCTTGTAAGGTTTTGCTGTTTTCGCTGCCTTTTTAAAGTTAGCGGCGGTGGGAGAGCCCTTAGAACCCACCTTTCTCATCTTCTCACCAGAGCCAGCGGCGATCCGCTTTCTCTTGGCGTGAATGTTTGCGTATAATCCTCGTTTAGCTGCCATTATACTTGACCTTTATTGTTGGTTTTTCTTTTGATTGCATCTAGTAGCATATCTTTACCAGCATCTTCTCTTGCCTTTTTATTCTGCCTAGCTTCGAGAATCTCTCTTTCTATTTCATAGTCAGGACCTAGTTTAGCAAGCATTTGTCTCTCTGTAATAGTGCGTGTTCGCTTGCCAGTCGACATATCATCTGTATAAGCCATGTTAGTACCCTTTTGTTTTAGTACCTGTGCCTTTCTTTTTCTTTTTAGTCATTACTTACCTACCATTTTTTGTGCTTTTTTGTGAGCTGCTGTAAAAGATGTACCAGCTCTCATCTCTTTACGCATCATAGCCATGTGTTTAGCTGAGTGATGCTCGGCATGTTTCTTAAGAGTTGCCTGTTGTCTTGCTGTTAGTTTCATTAACACTTCCATTTACGTAGGGCAAGAGCCTTACGTGTAGGCTTGCCGTTTGGTTTCTTCATTGGTCCTTTTACTCCACTCATGCGAGCACAGAAAGAACGCTTACGTGCACCACCCCCGGGCTGAGGAGCCTTGAGGTTAGAGCCGGTAGCAGCATTATACTTCTTTCTACCGGCTGCTGTCAGTCCGCCTGAGCGAGACTTGTGCTTGCCCATTTTAAGACTGACGTTTTTTCTTTTACGGGAGGCCATACTTTTCTTTTAATTTTTGATACTCAGCTTTACCAGCGTCTGAATCTGGAAACCCGTATACGGTGTGCATAGAGTCATTCATCAGGTGATATTCTCGACGACGCATGCCATCATCGTTTCGGGTAATAGGTAAAGCTCCACCCTCGTCATTATACAATGGAACATCCATGTAAGTTGCAGGCTTACCGCTCGGATCATAACCTATATGATCTTTAAAGTTATGATTTTCGCCTTGGTATCTACCTGTACCTTGCATTGTAAAATCAGGTTTGTCAACATGTGTACCGTGAGCAATCATTAAAGATTCCAAAGGTGGCTGACGTGGTTTTGGTTTAAGTGGATCTTTTTTCTCTTTAGCCATTATGTTATCATTAGTTTAGATTTGTTAGGCTTTGAAACTCGTTTTAGAAAAGGACGGAGATAAGTTGGAACAGCATCATTAGAGGGCATTGCTTTACTACCCTCTAAACCATTTTGCTTTCTCCAGTTTTCTACAAATAGACGAGCTTCGTTTGTATAGTCCTTAGCCATTACTTTTTCTTCTTGGTTTTATTTTTCATGATTGCAGCCGCAACTTTTGGTCTTTTTTTTGCTAGTGCGGCTAGCCCCTTTGACACTTTCTTCTTGCCTTTAGCTGGCGGTCTGCCTCTCTTTGAACCATAAGTTCCTTTCCCTGCTGGCATAATTAAAACTCCAAATTGTCAGATCTTTCTAGTTTAGCGATAACATCTTGCCTGTAGGCTGGGTCGTTATCATACCTTCGGTCACTCATTGCTTGGACAAGCTCTGCTTGACTTCTAAACACATCGCTTGTGGTTTGTGGTGCTTTACCTGTATACATTTTACCTTCGTATCCGTTTGCTTGTTCGTATTGTGACTTTAATCCATTTACTGCAAGCTGTATAGAACCGATGTCTCCATTACTAATAATGTTATCAAATGCTTCTACATATTTTGCCTCTAAGTTTTCGCCTGCCCAACTAATAATATTAGAATAGGACTCCTCTCCGCCGACAGAAGTCTTTATCTGATCTATCTGTGATTCGGATATATCATTAGCTGTAGGTGGTGCTGCTTGCCACTCAGGACTGTTAGTCACCTCAATGTATGCATTAACTAACTCTTCACTAGACATACCCTTAAACTTACCTAAAGTCTCTGGGGATAACTTACCATCATTAGAGTAGTACTCTTCTGAAGCGTTTGTAATAAGAGACGCAGTTTCAGATAAAGATGTTTCTTCCTGTTCGGTTTCTGGTTCTGCCTCTGCCTGTTCAGTTGTTGTTTCTGCCTCCTGTTCACCGAGCTTTGTCTCAAGTTCCTTGTAGGCTTTCTCTAGTTCTGCGGCATCTTTATACTTACCAGCTAGTAGCTGATCTTGTTGTTCGGCTATTTCTTCACCAACTCTCAGAGAATCTACTTCGTCTGTTGTAAGGTTGTCGCTTATTGTTTCTGTAGGTACGCTTGTATCTACTGTAAATGTATTGTTCTCCATTTATATTTGTGGGTCCTCCTGTGGTGGTTCGGGTGTGCTTCCGCCAGATAGATTTTGTATAGCTTCTGATGCCTGCTGTGCCAACTCTGGATTCTTCTGTGGATCCATAAGTGGTGTACCAGCAATCTGTCCTGTCTGCTCGACAAGTGATTTCTGAGCCATCTGCTGCATCTGCTCTTGCTTCATCTGCTCTAGCTGTTCTGGTGTCTTGATTAAGTTGAGTACATCTATACCCTGTGCTGCTGCTAATCTTGTGATAGCTTCGGCTGGGTTGACAAACTTTACGAGAGCTTCTGGTCCTAGTGTCTGTGCTACTGTAGCCATAAATCTAGTTAAGCTTTCGTTGTCTTGTCCTCTACCTAATGAATTTATACCAGCTACTATCTTAGGTCTAACGACATCTTTAGGTAGCTTTGGTATTTGATTGCTACGCTGTAGTATAAGCATAGTTCTATTGAGGTAGGGTACTAAAAACTCTACCGTTAATAAACTGAACAAGCCGCCAAGCGATTGTTCTAGCTCTAGCTGTGTAAGGCGTACCTCTTCAGCTGTAACCCTTTCAGCGTTTCGTACATTCATTACTAAGAAAGCTTCAAGGATTCTTTTTTCTATTGACTGTGCCATCTGTGCGGCTGTAGAAAAGTCAGCAGTTTTACCTACCTGTACTACTCCTACGTCTTCTGGTCTACCTTGTATGATAGCACCGTTGCCAGCTTTTGATAAAGTCTGTGGCTTGGTTGTAGCTGAAGGTGATACAAGAAAGACTACCTTACTTGCAACACTAGCTCCTTCTACGAGAGCTTGAGATAATCCATTAAGACTACGTAAGTCTCCTAAGAATTCCTCTACCCTACCACGTCCATAGTCCTCACCATCTACTGTATTGAATCGAAGAACCAACCATGGAGAAGCGTTCTTGGGTGCGGTGCTACGGCTATCAGCAAGGATTCTATCGTCTACCTCCTGATGCCAGACCCAGCGACCACTACCTTCATCCATCTTGACACAGGTGTACACCTCAGCGTCGTCTTCATATGGTCCTAAGCCTTCGCTGTTTGGACCTACATCTTCGTCAGGCTTTTCTATACCTAACACTTTTCTATTTATTATTTCTTTAGTAACAATCTCTATGACATTACCATTACCATCTCTGTTAACTACGTATCTTTGTAACGGAAAGTGTTTTAATCCATCTTTGCCCATAAATATAAGAGCATTACCAGATACAATTAGATGCTTTAATGCTTGGTGCACTACAACTCTATCATTAGATGCAGCTATGTAGTCCATAATCAGTCTCTCAATTTTAGAGAAGGATAGGTCTAGCTCAGTGCGTATCTGTGGGTCAAGTGTTTGTCCAAGCTTATCGTCACGTACTTGTAACTTAAAAAAGCTAGTCTGGGGTGGTAGTGTAGCAAGCATGAGTTTAGCTGCTAGAGTAACTACAGCCTTAGCTCCTACTGAGTGCCAAGGTTGTTGCAATGATCGCTTACCTTTGTAAGTATCATCTCTAGTAACCAAATAAGGTAAGGTAAGTTCAGAACATTCTACAGCCATATCAAGAAACTGAGTTCTTCCAGATTGTAGTTTGTCGTATCTTTCCTTAGCCTTAAACATTCATACCTCCTGTACCTGTACCGGCTGTAGTCCCGGGGTTAAGGTTGATTTTAAGAGCATCAGTTCCTGTTTTCTGAGGTGTTCCTCGTGAAGCAGTCTTTGCTGTTGTACCATACTCTACGCCTGCTACCTCGTCTGGATCTACCAACTCTTTTTTACCGGGCAGTCTTGACGCATTAACTAAGTCAGGTTGCCTTGGTTGTATAGGAGCTGGTGTCGGCATAGGTGCTGGGCTTGATCTAAATAGACACATTATCTTCGTTTAAAATAGATTTTATATATTGTACCACTTCCTGTTGTCCGGAGCGGTACATGATGGAGGCTAAGTCCTCCTTGGGGTGGACGGGGTACCAAGCGAACTTGGTTTCCAAATCCTCTACCAGTTTCTCTAACTTTTCTGAATGAAAGTTAAGCGTACTGGGGTAGGTTTGTGTTTGCATGTTCAAAAAACGCTGGCATACGAGCTGCTTTTGTGTCGGAAAACTGTGGAGCTTTACCTTGATACATTAACTGATCGCTCGCATCCAGCCAAAATTTTTTGTCTAAATATTTATCAGTTGTATTTGTTTTGAGGGGTTGCACTACCCAGTTAATAGTTGCCTTCCGAAGCTTATCCAAGCTAGAGCTAGGAACAAGACCCAACTCAGCACATACGAGGCTATTTGTCGCAACGTGGATTTGTTCATCTCTGGATATATCAGCTGATACTGTTCTAAGAGCAGCGTCACCAAGAAAGCGAAACATAGGTAGTAGAACAAAGAATATAGCTCGCTCTGCAACGAGGGCTTTTGTGATAGTGTGGTCAGGGTGATCAATCCAAGCATCTCTTAACCTCTTGGCTTCGAGCTCTGATTGAATGTCTGCACCGTGGGCATCAACAATGTAGCCCAAAGCGAGATCATGTTTAATCTCATCTTGTACGTTTGACTCAAGAAGTGTCCTCGCTGCTGTCGGGACTGTCCTCTCCAGTCCCTGAGAAATAAATTCTCCAACTGGTAGCTCCATATGACGTATTGCGAGTGCACGCTTGATGGTTTCTTCAGCACCTTCTTTTAATTCTCCTTTCGTAGGTTGGACCGGTGTCCATGTTCTTTTTCTGTTTTGTAATTTTGTGTAGGGGTTCATTGTTCGCAGTCACATTTAATTTTGTCATCATTAATAATACCATCTAAGTAACTGTCGATGTCAGTGTCTGCTAAAGCTGCGTAAGCATCAGACTTATCCTGAACATCACCCATTACCTGAAGGCTGTAGTACAAAGAGGTCTGTGAGCTTCCTAGCCACTCCTCTATAAATGCTTCATTATACTCTACAACATCACTCCAAGAGTTGAAGCTGTAGCCGTGAAGCAATCCTGTCCTATCGAGCATTGTCATGATTTCGTCTGCTACACGCTTGTATGCGTCCCATCCTACTTCACTCGCTATCTCAACGTCTCCGTAACTTACTTGTGTTACTCCGAACTCGCCGGAGTCTCTGTCTACGGTTCTAGCTATTGGTGGTGCTATCTCGGGTGTGCATGTAAAGCCGTCTAGGTCTTTACTGCGATAGCTGCAACTGGCAGTGGGTGCAATAGCGAACGCCCTTACCATATCATTATCTCTTGCTACTTGAGCTGACTCAAAGATAGCATTGTTTAGTGCCCAAGCTAACATCCCTGCTTCATTGTTAGCAGAGAATCCTTTGTTAACTAGCCTGAGTGCTTCTCCAAACTCTTCGTAACTTATTCCGTAACGTCTGAGGAGGTTGGCAAGACCGAGCACTCCAAGCCCAACTTGTCTGTCGACTTCTGGGGCAAGGTATTCTCCAGATTCTCCAACACCTGTCCGGCCATGGAGATTACACAACTCGGACATGCCTGATACGAAAGCCTCTTGTAGGTTGTCGAGTGTACAGGCACCGAGATTGACATGCTGTAACAAGCAAGTTCCACGTGAGGGCAAGTATACTTCAAGACAGACGTTTCCATAGATACGCTCCCCGGTTTCTGTGTGTCTGATTTTATTGAGCCAGACGTCTCCTGATTTGATTCCATATATTAAGGCATCCTTTGTAGTTTGATTAGCAAACTTCCACATGTCTTCATCAATGTCGACACATCTCTTGACCCAAGGGAGAGCTGTTCTGGAAGCTGTTATAAATTCTACCACATCTGGGTGGCATAGGTCAAGGTGCAATACTATAGCACCATTTTTATAGGCTCCACCTCTACGAAGTATCTCGTTGAGAGCAGAGTAAATTTTACCAAAGCTGACTGGGCCGGTAGCCACAAGTCCTTTGTCATTTGTTGATCCGGCTGGTCTAAGCTTAGATAGGTGGATTGCACACCCTGCACCAAATCTTAGTGCATGGCTTGCGAACCTCCAGCTAGCTTCAATGCCGTTTGGACCTTCCATGCTGTCTTCAACAACGAAGGTTGTGCATGACACGGGTAGTCTTGATGTAGGATCTTCTATCCAAGACTCGACCCTGCCAGTACGGGAGATTAAGTTAGACATTTAAATAATTACTGCGTTTTCTAATAGTTTTTTCAATGCGTTGGACAGTGCAAAGTTCTGTCTTTGTAAAGCAAGGAAGACAGTGATTATATCTTCCTTCTTGTCATAATTCTTACGTATATTATCTTCAATTACTCTCATCTTGAAGTCCTGTTCCGTTGTCAATGGCAGAGGGAACTGGTGTCCAGAGAATTGGTTCTTGTCTTTTGGTATCATAGTCATTTACTGTGAGTATTCTGGCTAACCTAGCGTTGAGTAAAGCATCGTCTTCTGTCAATCCTTTATCTGTAAACGCCTTGACAACTGTAGACCAGTTGTAGCCTTCTTTGTTGAAAAGAGTTTCGGCTCTCTTCACTCCGATACCGGGGACACCGCTGTACCCATCAGTCTGGTCGCCTGCTAGCGTCTGAATCATGTGCCACTTAGCACCCTCTTCAGCAGTGATAGTTGTAGTGTCGGTCAGGTTGTATAGTTTGCCGGGGATCTGTCTCATATCTTTATCAGGTGAGACGATGGTGTTACCGGGGTGTGCAGTAGCGTAGATACCCATGGCATCGTCAGCTTCTAACTCTTTCATCACAATCACATCATATTGTATCCTTAGATTTCGTATGACACGTTTGTATCCGCAGGGCTTTTTTCTATTTCGATGACCCTTGTAATCTGGGGAAATTTTTTTCCTAAAATTCTTAGAGTCACTAAAAAATAGTATTGGTGTGGCAAAGTTGCCGAACTGTTGTTGTATGTTTGATATATCTCTGGTTACGGCTTTATATGCGTCACTGTAGTTTGATGTAACGAATATAACGTCCTCTCCATAGTCTATCTCTGTTTCGCAGGCTGCACAGCATTTGTATACTATGTAGTCTGCATCTATTAATAAATTCATTGGTGGTTAGTGTACGTCAGCCCAAGTCTTGCCAATCTTAGCTTCAGCTGCGATGGGGCATCTTAGACGGTAATGTTCGCCTGCCATTTTGGCTGCAAGCTCTAGCCATTTTGCCAATTCATCGGCATCTTTGGGGTAACATTCGTAGTTTAGTTCATCATGTACGAATGATAGTTGGTGGCCGTCAGCTGGTATGCATTGATCTACAATGACCATCCATCTTTTGGCGATTGACGCTGCTGATCCCTGTAAGAGGTAATTGAGAAACTTGTGCCCTTTGTCCACGCTGATACGACGACTGTCGATGGACACTGCATAACCTCTCGTACTACACTTCTTACAAGCCTGTAGCAGCTCCGCAAGACCCGGAATGGCAGCAACATAAGCTTTACGTATATCTGCTCCCTTTCGTGCAGCGGCTTCTTCGGATAGTAACTTATCAAAACTTCTACCTAATTTAATATTGCCGGCCCCGTAAAGGAAGGCGTAAGTGACTGTTTTGACTTGTCGTCTTGTGATCCCGATTCTGTCTGCGTTGGTTTGGTGTATATCTCCGGTGGTAAGGATTCTAGCATACCGTCCTTTATCATATCTGGCGAGATAATGAGCGAGCATCCTGAGCTCAATACCGCTAAGATCGGCAGAGACCAGAACTTTAGTAGGTGTAGCTTGAAATAGTTTTCTAAATCTTTCATCTGATGGTACTTGTGCGAGGTTTGGTTTTCTATGTGCACAACGAAAAGTGTTCGTTGCGACTGAGCAATGGTGGTGTATTCTGTTACACGTCGTAGATAGCTTCTGCCATGCGTTCACGCCTTCCGAGATCATCCCCAATTTCTTGGTAATATCTAGACATTTCAGAAACAACAGGGCTGTCTCCGACCCAATATCTTTCAATACTGTCTCGTCTACGACTGGTTTGCCTGTGGCGGTTAGTTGGCTCGGTATCCACTGTTCGTGGGTCTTCAGTATCCATGCTATGTGGTCTCGTGAGGTGGGGTTAAGTTGTTTAAGTTTTGTAAATGAGCATCCTTGTACGTACCCTTGTGTCCTGTTATTTCGCTTAGGTGTAAACAACGCTCCAGCAACGAACCCGTATTTTGTGCGTAGTACTGCTGTAGTTTCTTCCAGCTCTCCTCTGAGAGATGATTCGAGTTTACAGGCTTCTTGTTCATTGAAGTACCATCCATGCTCTTCTTGTTTTTGTAGTATGTGTGCAACCTGATGTTCTAGTTGGACCCAATCAGGTAAGGGTGGAAATGTTGGCATAGCTTCTTCGTAACAATAGTGTCCTGTACGCAGTAGTCTTCCATTTCCTTGCTCCATTCTAGCCAATCAGAAGTTTGCCCAAAGTCCCCTTTGTATTCTCCTAATCGGTAGCCGTAGGATTCAAGCGAATGACGCCCGTACAGCTTTGGTGGCATACCAGTTGGCTTAGTCTTTCTATCGACTTCAAGCATATCAGCATGGTATAGCCTTGATAATAATAATGTATCTACGATACGTCCCTTTGGTTTAAACCATGGGTATATCTTCTTCATCACGGGTATATCAAATCCTATGATGTTATGTCCTATAATAGTGTCAGCTAATTCTAGATACTGAACTGCTCTGACTATAGGTTGTTCTCCTCCAATATCATTGTATCTGGTAGTCTCACCTGTCTCATAGTCAAGTGTGACGATACAGTGTATATCAGTTCTTTGTGCGTCTAGAGGTGTTGTCTCCAGATCGAACAGGAGCGTGGTAGGTTTTGTCTCTAAATTTTGCACGTTTCTTTGCTTGTCTGGTGGGTGTGTTTGGTTTCTGCAAGTCAGAAGTCTGTACTTGCGTCGAAAATTGGTGTTGTCTCAGTTTCATTTGCTTCATAAAATTGGCACGTTTCTAAATCGTACGTTAATCTTGTAGCGACTCCAACCTCTCCTGAGTAACGGTTTTTAAGAACTCGCACAGTTGTTGTATTGTTGCTATCTTCGCTTTGTTGGTCTCTCTCCAGAGCGACGACGCAATCGCTGATTTGAGAGATCGAGTGAGATCCTCGTAGTTGTCCGAGGGATACACGTCCTCCTTCCTCGTGCGTATTACTGTCATTGCTGCTTCTCCTTAAATGTGATACTAAATAAAGTGTGATGCCTGTACGTTCAACTAAACTACGTAGTCTAGTCATGGTAGAGTCTATCATACGTCTCTCATCACCGTCAAGTCCTGAGAGCAATATTGACAGGTGGTCTAGGAATATAACACGACATTCCAATCCACTGGCAAGGTACTCGATCCTGTTGTAAATAACATCTGGGTCAAAGCTACCAAAGCCATCAAAAAGATAGACGTTCCAATTACCAAGCGTAGCATCAAAAGCCTCCTTAAGTTCTTCTTCTTCGTGTTCTCCGATATGGAGTGCTTTACCTACAGCTGATGACATCAAGCCAAGAGCTGTACGTTTTGTATTGGACTCCAGTTCTAGTATACCAACTGTCTCTCCTAGTTTGCATAGGTGAGAAGCTAAGTCTCTGACAAATGAAGTCTTACCACTGCCTGTACCGGCTGTGATCGTAATAAGTTCGCCATATCTTATGCCGTGTAGCTTGTCATTCAAACCTTGATACGCATACTCATGGTCACATGGTTTGGTTGGTTCGGTTACTACATCGAATAGATTTTTACCATCTATGATTCCGTCTGGTCTGTATGGCTTGGCGTCCCAGATGGCTTTTCTGATGCTGTCAGAATCCCCAGCTTGGAGAGCATCTGAAGCATCTTTATAATTCTCGAGACGGGCAACTTTGACTCGGCCAGATGGGAGTATTCCCGTGGCAGATTCAGTGGCCTGACGCCCTGCTTCATCGTTGTCGAAGAAGAGGACAATCTCTTGGTATCCTTGCAAGAAGGGGATTGCTTTTTGGAGGTCTTTCTTGGCACTTGCCGCACCATGAGGTAGGCTGACCATCGGCCAACCTGACATAACCTCGTAACAAGAGGCGGCATCTAGTTCTCCTTCAGTGATAACAATTCGCTTGCCAGTTGTAGGAAATAGGTGTTGACCAAAAAGCGTGCTTGTAGATCCTCCTTCGTAATGGAACTCTTTTGATTTAGTCTTGATTTTAAAGCCAGCAACTGACCCATCATCTCCATAATATGGGAAACGTAGGGTATTACCGTATCTGTATATGCGGTAGAAGTTGTTGGTAGCTTCGCTGATTCCTCGCTTTTTAAGGGCTTCTGCTTCTCCGAGGAATCTTGCTTTGGTGTTGTTGTCATTATTCATGCGTGGTGTATAAGTGTCCCCTTCGGCAGGGGTGTATGTTTGGCACGCAAAACAGAACTTGTGACCGTCCGTGTAAACAGAGTTAGCATCGGACGAACCACAATTACTGCAAGGTTCGTGTGCCACAAATTCGCTTTCATTCATTATATTAACCAATCTATGGGGATTGCGTGTGCTGCTGCCCATTTGATGCCATGCTTCTCACACCATTGAGCATAAGTTGTTTTGGATTTCTTACTGATCTTATTGAAAGGAGCTTGAAATACCATACGTAAGTCTAGGTCAGGATTGTCTCGCATGACTGCCTTAATCTTACGTCTATCTTCTGCGTCCCAGTAGCCCTTAGTCTCTAGCATTACGCCATTGACCAGAACAAAGTCAGGATTGTATAGATGCTGTATGGTGTATGCAACTTTGTGAGTCTCGTACTCATACTTAGCACCTACCTTATCCAAGACATCTGCGACGCTCTCTTCGAGCTTAGACCTAAAAGTCTTCTTCTTCTTCGACATTTGCTATTTCTGTCTCTGGGTTTCTACCGACAGCTGTTGCAGTAAAGCCTTCAGTTGTACCGAACATGTCGGCAACTGCTTTCTCATCCATGCTATCTGTGTCTACAGCAGCACCTTCTCCTACAGCAACAACTTGTACGCCAAGCAGTTTAAGAGAACTTCCGTAGGTAACTCCATCCCTGAGTATGTAAGGCTTCTGAAAGAAACCAAGCTTAACTGTTGATCCACCATATAGTGGTGTCTTTGCATCAGTGACTGGTGTACCCTCTGTGTCGACAACACCGGGTCTCTTGTCTTCTCCCCACGAGAATTTGATTTTAAATTTACCATCAGCTACCTCCTCCCATGGTGTGGGTTTTAGGGTGGCTCTCTTTGGATTCTTGAGCTTTGATTCAGCCCATCTGAGCACTTCTGCTCTCTCTGTCTCGAGCTTGTCAATTACATCTTCGCCAACAATAGCAGCGAGTGAGTAACCGAACTTGCCGGGTTCTAGTATGGCTTGAAAGCCTTCTAATTTGATTTCGTCAGTAACGTGTACGTTCTTGGGCATATTTAACAAAAAAAGTAAGTTGATTCAATAACCGTCTCAGGCTGTAAGTCGCCTATGATCGGTGGTTCTGTCTCTGCTCCGACATATAGAGCAAAGGTTCTGAGGTAGTCATGTTCTGCAAACAGAATCATGTATGTCTCCCTTATTATAGCACTAAGTTTACCCATATCGCAAGCCCTGCTTAACACACTGTCATGTATTAGTGCAATCGGCTCATCGAATTTACGCACAGCGAGGTGCAAGAGGCTTGCATCTAAACTATGGATAAGGTTAGGAGCTGTAGCTGCCTTGTGCCTGTTGATGTCGACATCCTTCCCGTCTTCTACAGCGACGGAAAGATCGCACCGACCTAATAGCTGTAGTTGTATACGTTCGACTTTTTTCTTGAAGTAACGCTGTCTAACTAAGAAGCCAGAAGGTGTCGTCCATTCTATGTGATCTTCGCCACGCTTGATGGCTTGACCTACCTCACTCTCTATCCATCGCATAACTGACATCGGCCCGGGCACTACTGCCTGCATAGCCTGACGAACTGATTGAACAATGATTGTGAGGTCATCTTTGTCTACATCTACACCCTTCTCTTCGAG
>Ga0208157_1000505_pt1 | contig 21116 bp, 21 predicted proteins | sample 5_EtaG_FD_184077 | JGI IMG/M metagenome (GOLD analysis project Ga0208157, IMG submission 184077) | Marine viral communities from the Subarctic Pacific Ocean - 5_ETSP_OMZ_AT15132 metaG (SPAdes) (version 2) | ecosystem: Environmental > Aquatic > Marine > Oceanic | place: Pacific Ocean | collected...
AGCCATAAAAGCTGGAGTATTAGTTACAGCTACTGCACTAGGCAAAGCAGTAATTGATGTTATTGAGTTGTTGTTTAATCTAGTTATTGCCATGCTATGCTCCTATTAATTTAAACATTGTAAAAAATTGTCTTTTTTCACCTGATTCACTAGTATAATTTTGACTAGAACCTGAATTTTGTTTTGTATATAATTTAACTGTATCTGAAGCTGACAAAGTATATGTAATCGAACCATTAAAACTATGAGTTTCATCTCCTACCATTCTATTTGTAAAGTTAAAAACTATTGAATCATTTACATAAACATTTAACTGAGCATATTTAGCATCAGCGCCACCATCTATTCTAAAACCACCACCTATAAAATACTTACCACCTTCTCCTGAAGGTACTGTGAAAGTATTACTGGTAAATGCTGAAGCTGTATCATACAGTTCAGTACCAAAATTTAACTGTGTGTTTGTAGCATTAGAAACTGCCTGAGTAGCTACATTATAAGCAAGAAAAGCTGGAGTATTCTGACCACCTATATTGTTAGTAGTAATACTTCCTGATCCATTAGATATTAATAAGTTGTTTCCACCTACATCTTGAATTGTATTTACTTTAATAATTGATGTCATGTTATGCTCCTATTAACCTTTGACCACTTAACCAACTTTCTCTATAAAAAGTTTGGTTATCTCCATTATTTTGATTTACATAATACTCAATGTAATCTCCAGCACTTAAATTTCCTATCCAACTCCAACCTATATCAACTTCGTGATTAGTTCCACTTGACATTATTCTAACTGATGAACTTCCTGTAGTTGTTCCACCAGCATTAGATCCATTTTTATATAATCTTGCTTCTACTTTTTTTCCATCATCAAAAGATGTCAAATAAATATGAGCATGAAAAATATACTTACCACCTTTGCCTGTAGGTACAGTCCATTTACTATCACCACTACTCCAAGCACTATCTGTATCCCATAAAGGAGTAGACCATGAGGTAACTTTAGTCCATGTTGCTGTTGAAATTGTTTGATCGCTACCTTTTACAACCATAAAAGCTGGAGTATTTGTAATAGCACCACCACTAGAGATCACACCACTACCATTACTGGTTAGTAGTTCGTTACCCCCTAAGTCAGTTATTTGATTTGTTTTTAATATGCTCATTATGATATATTTGTACTTAACTGTATTACAGAAAAGCTCCCATTTCTTACAACAACATTTGCTGGTCCGTTGTCATGTCTATATTTAAAATCTATTGTGTCATTAGCATCACATGGAACTATACAAGCACCAGCAAGTCTTAGGTTATCACCAAGATCAGCATAACATTTTATACTTGCTATTTCCATTCTACCACCAGCGGCATAATTATTAGAACCTTCTACTGTTACTTTACACACTTGTCCTGTTTGTGAAGTTGTGCTTGATTCAGCAATCATGTGAACAAAATATAGTCCAGCACTAGCACAAGTTATAACACCACTACTGTAAGATACACCAGTACCAATAGTAGTTACATTTTCCCAAGCTGTAATTGTAGTAAAAGATCCAGCACCTATAGTTTGTGAAGAACTCCAAGCACCACTATTAGCTGGTTTGCTATAACAACCATTACCAGTTCCACTTAAAGGTATGCCACTAAGTGTTGGTGTATTAGTAGAAAAATCTACTGTAGTTCCACTAGCAAATTTTATATTTTTAGATGAGCCACCAAGTAAAACATCAGAACTACCTGATATTGGCTCGATTGCATTTACTTCTATTTTACTCATAATACTACAAATGTACTCCCTGAAGGTATAGTTAAAGTGCCTGAAACTGTGATAGTGCCTACTGCCATACCATTATCGCCACTTGCTAAACTAATATTGTTAAATGTCTGTCCGTTAGTCATAAAGAAAGTAGAGGATAGACTTGATGATGATACTGTTCCATCTGTAGGTGTACCGATATCTTTACTATTACCAAGAACTCTACCACTAAAAGTATCTGTCGATAATGGAGCAGAACTAAATGTGATTGTGCTACCTGATATAGCATAAGCTGAAGTGTACTGTACGACACCTGAGATAGATATTAAGGCATTAGCATCTGTCTGGGGTACAACTGCAGTTCCACCACTTGTTAAATTAAATGTTGTTGTTGATCCATTAAATGATGAAGCTATGTCATCTAGGATTGTATATTGTCCATCTGTAGGAGCTGTTCCTATGTATGCCATTATGCTAATATCTCCATTAATGTCATAGTCATTTCTCTACCACCTTGATTTGAAATAGCATCTGTACTTCCAGCATCAGAACGAGCAAATTGACATTTGTAAGTTATTGCTGATGTTGTGTTTGGTGTATCTAAAACATGACTGAATGCGTTTGAATGGTGTTGACCACCCCTTGCTACTAAAAATCTATCATCTTCATAAACTGTAGTAGAATCTCTAAGTAGTTTTTGTTTTACTTCTATTGTTCCACCACTATCATTATCAATATCACCACCTAAAGGATTAAAAGGTAACACTAATATTTTTGAACTTGAACTTGTTGGTGTAATAGTTGCTGACAATCCTGTATCTGTATAAGTAGTTCCACTTGTAGAATTATTTGTTGTTACTGTATTGCTTACAACTTGACCAATCTTACCAAAGCCTGTAGCTTTAGCTATTGTAACTGCATCATCTGCTATCTTAGCTGTACTAACTGCTGTGTCTGCTAACTTAGCTGTAGATATAGATCCGTCTGCTATATCTGCACCAGTAAGTATAGATCCTGTAGGTGTTCTGCCTATATATCCCAATCTATGTAATCTCCATTATTGATAATGCTGCATCTATTTTTGCAGATACAGAACAATCAACTTTAACAACGTCTGTAGTTTGTAATACCACCTTAGAACCAGTTAGTACTTCAAGAGTACCACCAACTGGAATAGGTGCATTTTTAACTACGAACACAGTTTGATTTGTTTCTGTATCAGAAGTATCTGATTCAATCTTAACACTAACATTTACTTCAGCTGTATGAATATTACATAGTAATAATCCTAGTACTACCGAAGTAGTAGAACTTGGTACTGTATATAGTGTTAAAGGTGTACCAGAACTAGATGGCATAGCATCATTAGTTTTTATTTTAAATGTATTAGCCATTCTATCCTTTCTAGCCTAATGCTATTGCTAGAGCTGTAGCATCATCTAACGAAGCTCCAGAACCAGCTATTGTTAATGTTTCATTACCACCATCACTACCTTCTGTAAAGGAAATGTTACTTCCAGCTACTAGTTTTCCATTAAGAAATCCAGCAGTTGTATCATTACTTGATACTTTCACTAAGGCATCAGTATCAGCAGAAATGGCTACCCAGGCACTACCATTATAGAACTTTAATAGGTTGCTTGTGGTATTATAGAATAAATCACCTTCATCTAAAGATGATGTTGGATCACTTGATCCGATTCGATATTGGTTAGCAAATGTATTTACATTTGTAATATTAGTAGCAGTAGTATTAACATTGGCAATATTAGAAGCCACAGTAGTAACATTAGATGATACACCAGCGACAGTAGTAATATTAGAGTTATTACCAGCTACAGTATTAATATTAGAAGAATTAGAATTTACAGCGTTAATGTTAGTTGCATTAGAGTTTACAGCACTAACTGCACTAGAAATCCCAGCAACACTAGTTATATCGCTAGATATACCAGCAAGAGTATTCATATTAGTTACATTTGAAGATGTAGCTAAAGTGTTCATATCACTTACAATGTCTGAAGTAGCAAGTGTATTCATGTCAGATACTACATCAGCAGTACCCAGAGTATTCATATCTGCAACCACATCAGCAGTTGCTAAAGTATTCATATCAGAAACTATGTCAGCTGTGGCTAGGGTATTCATATCTGATACCACATCAGAAGTACCTAATAAGTTCATAGCAGTTACAGTTGCAGAACTACCTAAAACATTCATGTCATTAACAACATCAGCAGTTCCTAAGATAGCCATATCTGCTACAGCGTCTGCTGTACCTAATCTACCTATCTCTGTGGCTTTACCAGCAACAGTACCTATATCCGTTGCATCAGCAGCAACAGCATTGATATTAGTTGCATTACCAGCAACAGCTGTAACATTAGATGCAATACCACTTACTGTAGTAATATCACTAGCAATACCAGCAACAGTTGCTACATCTGTAATTGATTGACTGAACTCAATACCATTACCAGAACTATTAACTGTAAGTATTTTATTAGCTACTAGTTCAGGGAATATTAATCCATATGCAGTAGATGTTGTAGAAGCAGCTCTTGGTGATAAGTTAATATCAACACCTTGTTGTTGCATCATTGCAACAATTTTATCTAATTCTGTGTTTAAAGATTCAATAGGAAATATACCAGTACTAGCAAAATCAGTACTTCTAGCTATTGGTAAATTTCTAGTAATTGTATATTTATCATTAACAGTAGCACCACCACCTAAGGTTATTGATCCACCACCAGTTACACCAGCACCAGTTACAGAATACTGAGTAGCACTAGATGGACTAGCTGCTAATGTTAATGTAGTAATAGCACCATCTGATATAGCAGTTTTTTTAACTACTAAATCAGAATCAGCAAAAAACTCAAACGCAACTGTAAATGAAGTTTGCCCAGCTGTAGCTGTATATTGTACTCTAGGTGAGGTGTCTGATATTGCTATTGCCATTTATCTTAATACATCTTTTTCTAATTTATCAAATACTGAATCCAAAAACCATACATTTTGGAAAGGTACAAGTCTACGCACATTCCTTGCTGTGTGATGATTGTATTTACCAGTTCCCCATGTCCACATAATATCGGCTATATTTGTTATTTGGTTAGCAGTTGGACCTAATACATCAGGAATAGGATTATTCAATATATCTTTGTATGTTCCATAAGGTTTTTTACCACCTAATAATGGTCTTAAACCTACTTGATTATTACCTAATCTTTCTATTGCATTATTAATATCAGAAAAAATACCACCCAATCCTGATCTATCAAAACCATCTACTATCTTTTGACCAAAAGGTTTTTTACTATAATCTCTATTAAATTGTTTTTGTCTAAATGCATCTACCATCATACCAGCACCCATCAATAACAATATTCCTTGCATAAAATTTGTATCTTTTTCTTGTAATCCACGCATTAACATTCTTTGTGTAGCAGCAGCACCAAATTTTTTAAATTGTGCTAAAGCACCCCCCATTTCACTATTTGCCCAGAGAGGTACATCTCCTTTACTTGGAGTAACAATATCTACATTTACTTGTTTAGATAATCCTTGATGATATATTTCAGCAGCTTTACGAGCTTCTACAGTATTATCCCAAGAATCACTATTAGCAACACGCATATGTTTAAAATCATTGCCATCTGCTTTTGTTGATATTTTACCATTTTTACCAACACCATGTTTTTGATATTGTTTATATATCTCTCTAGCAATAGTATCATCTATTCCTAAAAAGTTTAATCTAGCTCTATTTAATTTAGATATACTTTTTCCTAATGCTATTTTTTCTACATTTTCTATTATTCTAGTACCATTAAAGAATCCAGCCATAGTTTTTACTGAAGCGTTCCACGGATTACTAGCGTTTAGAAATGTAAAATAGACATTTCCTACCTTACTCATTCCTCTTTCCATTTTATTAAATACACCGAAAGCATCTTCCATACCATACATACCCATAGCTCTTGAGCTATCTATCATGTCTAATGCTTCACCACCTAATTGTGTAGAGTTTTTAGACATTTTAAGTATTTCTTTAGCCATACCACTTTGGAACATTTCTGTTTGTATTTTAAATGTTTTACCCATACCATTAATCATAATTAATCTAGCTGTATCTACTACTTGTGCTATACCAGTAAGCATAGTTGTAGCATTATACAGCTTCATCATTCTTAGACCTCTACTAAAAGTCCTATTGGGATCTTGTGCTAAACCATATGTGCCTCTAGTTAAATGTATAGAAGCATCTAAATCTTTTATGTTTTGTATTTGTTGTTTTGTTAAAAACTTTTCTAAAGGTTCTTGATTTATATCTCCTAGTTGATTGTAATACTTATCGTATTTACCATTTTTTCTTAACATATTATCTACAATTTGTAATATACCTTGTTGATAATTACCATCAGCAGACCAACGACTACCATAGCCCATAGGATCACCAAATACTTTTGTAAGTTCTATATCAGGAACTACTTGATTAAAGTAATGTCTTTGTAAAAGCATTACATCATCTTCCATAAATCCTTCTTTCATTAATCTTGTATAATCAATATTTAATTCTCTACCTAAAAATCTACTAGATATTTTATTAACTTCTTCTATTCCTTCATCAGTAAACTTTGCTACGCTTGATAATTGTTCATCAATGCTTTTTAAACGCAAAGTTGGTTGATATTGCATAAAAGATTCTATTATGTCGTCAATAATAACCTTAGATAATCCTTGTTTTTCTAATTCTTCTTGCATTATTCTTTTGAATAATTCAGGATTAGCATCAATAGCATCTCTTTTATATAAAGGATTAATATAATTTTTTCTTAAAATTTTACCTTTCTTTAACAATTCTAATTTATTTTCTATTTTTCTTTTTGTTGTAATTAGTTTATTAAGCTGTTCTAATTTTTTAGGATTAGTTACTGCTTTTCTTCCTTTAATACTACCATCCATAAAAGATATATATTTTTCTATTTGACTTAAATGCCATGTATGCCATGAAATAGAAATTTCTGATTCAGCATATTCTTTACCCAATGGACCATAAAATAAATCTTCAGTATGTTTTGCAGCAGCTCTAACTTCTGGTTCTACTGCTAAGTTAGGATCTAATCTAGCTCTAGTTACAGCAGAAGAAAATTCTCTTGGTGTCATTACACCAGTTTTATTCATTCCTGTACCTATTTTAGTATTAATAGTTTTCTCAAAAATATTTTGTTCATTTTTGCCAAGTCTTTTTAAATAAGTATTGTATTCAGACATAACTGCATCATCACTTATTTTAATCATGTAATGTCTTGATTTTATTTTTCTTTCAATAGTTGCACCAGAAACTACTCCTTCAAAATTACCTTTAGTTAGTAAAGGACTTTCTAATACAGTAGTAATAAAATCTTGCTCATCTAAACCACCTTTATTTAACACTCTAAATATTGGTGTAAATCCAGACTTTTCTCCAAGTATACCCATACCAGTAGGTTTTATTTGATTGGCTGCAATCCATTCTGCTTCTGTTCTAATTGGTCCTGTAGCACCAGCACCAACAGATCCATCTTTATATAAACCACCACCAACATATTGACTATTAGAATAATGTGTGTCCATGTTATCTAGTTTATTTGCTGTATCATCAAACTGTTTACCAGCTAATTTATTATTAATAGCTGGAAATATAGCTGGTAATAAAAAACCACTAGCAGATATAATAGCAGTTTCTTCCCATGTTCTTGTATCGCTTAGTCCTTGTTTTGTAAATTCTTCAGTAGTTATTAAACCACCTACTTTTCCTGATCTTAATAATCTACTACCAGTAAATAAAAAACTACCACCTTTAGTAAACATAAATAAACTAGAAGGATCTGTTAAACCACCTAATACTCTACCTACAATGTAAGATGGAGATCCATTTGCTTTTTGAGAATCTTCTACAAAATCTGTAATTAATCTTTTAGTTTGTTTTGCACTTTTACTATGTAAAAAATTGCCAACATAAGGTTCAAATCCTTTAATTTGGAAATCATTAAATATATTATAATTAGGATCTTCTACAAATTCTGTATCGTCTTTAGCTACACTAGCATCAACTATAAATTTAAAACCAAGACCAAATATATTTTCATCTGCCCAACCAGCACCTACATCTCTTACATCTTGAAAATAATTTAATGGTTCTGTTGGATCTGGTCTACCATTAATAATAGGTTTTCTAGCACCTATATCTCCTATAGTAGATACATCACCCATATTAATCTAATACAGACTTACTTTTTTTACTAATTTGTGGAGATGTTACTTTTTGTAAATCTGGGAAATATGTCATTTGTCCTTGCGACCATGCAGATATAAACCCAGATACATCTCTCATCATAGTTCTGAAACCACCATATCCTATTGCAGCTTGACCTTCTGCATCATTCCATAATTCATTTAATAAAGCTGGTTCATATTGTTTTACTTGAGCAGCAGTTGATCCTGAGTAAAACTCATCTGTTCCTTCTTTATAACTACCAAAGTTGCCAATATATTTCATATCTCCAGTTTCTATAAAGTTTTTTAATGCTTCTTGGAATCTTGGTCCAATCCATGTAGAACTATTATAAGCTAATTTAACTAATGCTACTGCAAGATATGCATTTTTATTAGAAGTTAAATCATCAATACCAGTAATATTTTTTACCATTTGTAATTTATCATCTAACATTTTCATCATTACAATGTTATTAACTTCTCTTGTAATTGTTTCTTCACCAGTCATTAATTTTTCAATATCATAACCTAAGTTTGTTAATTCTTTAATAACAGTAGGATCTTTTAAAGATAATCCAGTTCCAATAGTAGGATCGCCATTATCTGATTTCATAAGATCATATTCTGCTTTTTGTATTTTACTATCTTGAGCAGCCATTTCTACTGGACCACCACCACCAGCTCTTGTTCCAACATTAAATGTTTTATTTCTATCTCCTGTGAAACCAGAATCATATGCTTGTGCATAAAATCCACCTTCTTGTTTTGTAACAGAATCCATAAGTAAATTAGTTGCTGTATTTTGATATCCCATACCTGTTTGCTCCTTACCTTCAAATTGTGAAGCTAGATTATCATCAAATACTCCAGCTTGTTTTTGTTCTTGATATGTTAGAAAAGCAATTTGATTTTCTTGTAATTGTCTTTCTACAGTATTCATATCAATACTAACATCAGGTAGCCATTCAATATCATTAAACATTCTACCTAAATCTTCTATTCCATTTTTTCCTTTGTTATAACCATTATAAACAAGATTAAACATTCCTTTTAAAGTTTGCATAACTAATGGTTGTTCTTCTACATCAGCAAAACCATATGTTTTAAAAAATGTTTGTGCTGCAATATTTTGTGAACTCCAATTTTGCCATGCTTCATTTTGAAACTCAGCTCTTACACCACTCAATGTTAATGATGAATTTAGTTCTCTGTTAGCTTCTGGTTTAAAAGATGCATCAGGATCATTAGGATTATTTAATGCCATAAAAATACCATCACCATCTGTATCTATTGATATTCTATAGGTTGGATCTCCTATACTAGCTGGATCATAATCAAATCTAATTCTTTTATTATCCATCATTCCTAAAATATTTTCAGCTGTAAAAAAATCAGAGCTAAGACCTAATGCTGCTCTTTCTCCATCACTTAAATTTAAACCTCTATTTATAATAGTCATAGTAGCGTCTGTTTTAATTTCATCAACACTCATACCTTTTTTAGTATAGGTATTATACATAGGATATTTAACTAATTCTGTAGCCATTAATTTTCATCATATCCATATCCCATACTTCTAATAGTATTTAGAATATAGGGTAATTGTTTTTTATATGCTTTTTTTAAAGAATCTGGTGTCATATTAATATTATAATTATCATTACTAAACATACTAGCTACACTTACTTTAATCATTTCTTCTGCTTCTTGCATAACTAATTGAAAAGAAGGTTCTAATTGATTATCTCTACCCATAATATTAAATTCATTATTGCCTGTTAATAAATCTGTATCGGAAAATCCAAAACCCCACCACGGACCATCTTCTTGTTCATCTTCAAAAAAATCTTCCATCATTTTATCAAATTTTAAATTATTATCTTCAATAACATTATTCATATGTTCAATCTTTTCATCTAAAACTGTTTGTTGTGGGTATACTTGACTAACCCATTTTTCTACAATTAATGCTTCGTATTGACCAATAGTATTTACTCCTAAAATATCATTAATTTCTTTTTCAGTTCTATTAGCTAATTTTAAATCTAATCTACCTACTTTTTGAAACTCTTTATGCAATTCAACAAGATTAGCAAAAGTTTTATTTGCTTCACTATCACTAAAAGCAAGTGGTTGTCCTTTAGTTAAATTTAAATTATTTGCAAATTCAGCCATATTTCTAAGTTCTGTTCTATCTGCTTGTACTTCATAATTAAAAGTTCCAGCACTACTAAAATAACTTTCTAATTTATCTGGTACTGCTCCATATGTTTTTGATAATTCTAAAAGAGAAGTTAAAAATAAATTGTTTTGTGCAGCTCCACTTTCACTTACTGTAGATAAATCCATATTATTAAACATTAATCTAGTCATGTCTGGAAACTCAATATTAATTAATTCATACATTTGTTGCATCATAGCTTCATCTTTTAATGTTTCTTCATCAATATCTACTCCAAGATTTTTTAAAGTTTTTGTTCTATTATTAATTAAATTATTAACATCAAATTGATTCATTTTACTTAAAACTTTACCATCTTCAAAAATACTAATTTGACTACTAACATCTTTTATAGCTTCCATTTTGTAATTTTCTTTCATTAATCTACCTAATTGGTCTTCTGTTAAACCATTTTTAGTAGCTAAAACTCTTAATTGTTTTTCATCATAAATTTCACCATCTCTCATTCCAGCAATAGTATTCTTTACAACATCTTCTTTATTTTGATCTAATATTATTTGTTGTTTTTTTACATTCTTTTCATTAGCACCATTCCATGATTGTATATACTCATTAACAGCAGTAGATATAACTGCTCTTTCTTCTCTATTAGTATCTTTATATACACTAGCATCATCTGTATCATGTAAGGGATTATCTAAATAGTTCATACCCCATTTTTGTAATTCAGCATTAATTTTAGATACTTCTGTTATATAATTTTCTGGTATACCACCAGCACTTTGTATAAACAAACTGTCTGCCAATTGTGCTGCATCTAAATCTTGTTTAGCTAAACTAATTAATCTTTGTGTTTCAAATCCCATTAAAAGAGTTTTGTTAAATGTTCCTTGTATTACATTACCATTTGCATCTACACTATCAGGAGTACCATATGATTGTGCTAATTGCTGTTGTATAGCAGCTGGATAAGAATTATATAATTTTTCATAATCAACCATAGTATCTGAAATTTCAGGTAATAAATTTTCAGTCCAGTATGATTGCATTTCATCAGGGCTTAAATTCATTATTGATGTATTTCTTTGTGAAATAAAATCACTATGATTAGTATTAAAACTATCTAATACTAAAACATCTTTCTGTGCTTTAGCTTCTTGAAATATTTTATCTCCATATTCAAAAGCTATATTGCCAGTAAATGATTTAGCATAATCTTTAAATCTATTAGGAGCTTTTTCTACTAAAGTATTAATGTAGCTATTAGTTGCTTTAGTAAAACCATCTGGATCATCATAATGTGTTCTAGAAAGTTCTAATAAAGTTTGTCTTGATTTTAATTTTAAATCAGTTTTGTATGCTACTTCTTCTTTGTTAGCTTCTCTTTCTGCAAATACATCTATAACAGCAGAAGCATTTTTTGCTGCTAAACCTATAGCATCTTCGCCATAGGCATCAACAACACCCATTCTACTTTGTATAGAACTAACTGTTGCTTTATTTTGTTTTTCGCCTGATGTAAGTGCCATTAGCTATAATATTTATAATTTCCATATCCATTGACTAACCCAGCTATAGCAGAAGTATAGCCACCAAAAGTAACTGCATCCATTTTAGCTTGGTTCTCAAATGCCATTTGTCTATATTTTAAATCAACAGATTTACCCATTAATCTAATATCTGATATATCTTTATTTCTATTAGATATAACTTGTTTGTTCATATTTAGAAAAGACATACTATCATCTGCATACCCAGCTATAGATTGATAAGCTAAATTATTAGCTATTTCTTTTTGAGCATATATATTTCTAGCATTTTCTTCTTGAATAGCTGCTAGTTCAGCCATCTTTGATTCTGTTTCTAATCTATAATTTTCTCTATTGAGTGCAGCTTGTTGCGATCTCATAGATGATAATGTTCCTACAGCTGCTACTCCAGATGATATTAACATTAATGTTGCAGCATTAGCGGTCATGCAAATTGTATCTCCATTGCTAATCCTAATACCTTTAGAGGTAGAGGACTATCTTGCGATATTGTTATTGTTGGTGATTTACTATATCCCAGAAAGGTAAATTCTTTTTTACCACCTACTGATGATAAATCTGTACCAATATTAAAATCTGCTTGTTGTATAATTAACTCTTTGGATGTTAAGTCAGCAGCTTTCATTGTTACATCTAATCCCCCTGAAATATCTATTATAGCTTTATTAATCCTTCTTGGCTGTCCTGTCAATGGTCCAGTATCAATTTCTTTGTCTATAGGCATTGTTTCTAATATAGGCGTAAAATTATATCCTACTCTAACGCCTGTAGGTTGTGGAGCATTATCTAAAGTAATTCTATTAGAAGCTCCAACAGTATATGATCCTAAAGCACCATTGCCAAAAACAGCTTCAATTATATTATTTTGTTCATAAATACTATTAACAGTATGTATAAAACCTTTTACAATAGTAATTACAGCATTATCTGAAGGAGTAGCAGCTAAAGTTTTATCTAATTGTAAATTGTATTCATTTGTAGCAGTATTAGTTACAGCTTGTATAGTATATTCTGTGGCATTCCCAGCAATGGTAAATGTTTCTTGTATAGCTGGAGCAGTAGTAATGCCATCTATTAAAAGAGTTGTTCCTGATTGGCTACCACCTTTTACAGCTGGTGATCCTTTTTGGAATACTGTCGTAGTTGTACTACAATCTACTGTTATAGAATCATCATTAGCAAATTTTTCTAATAAATATTTAGTTCCAGAAGGTAATATTCTTTTAGTAACTACAAATAAAAACTCATTAACAGATGTTATGCTATGAAATTTATCATTTGTTTTAGTATTCCAAATAGTCCAACCAGCTATTTTTTCATCTCTAATACTATGAAAGACACCTATTTGACCATCTAATGTAGTACCACTATTAAGGAAGTAAGCAAATTGCTCTGGTCTTTCTTCATTACCAGTCATCATTGTAATATCTTTAGGATTATCAATTACTTGGGATGACAGTACAGAAATACTATTAGATTTATATGCTTGTTCTAAATCAGAAAAAACATACTCACGAATTGACTTGCCATTTTTAGATGTAAAAATAGTAGCACCATCAAAAGGAGTTGGCTTTGCTCTATTACATCCATAAGGTGTTTGTCTAAGGAAAGAAATACTTGCTGGTGTAATTGCACTATCTGTACTTTGAGGAATATAGTATTCACCAGAATCAGTAAATATTTGTAAATTTCTACCAGATATAAAATGTCTTATTTCATTTACAGTATCAGCAGTAATATTAACATTAATACCTTCATTAGCTAATCCTGTACCTAAATCAAAACTAAAGTATGCTCCTATTTCAGAAGCAATAACAGATGAAGGATTATCTCTTACTCCACCAAACCAAATTCTATTATCATGGAATGTAACTGCTTGAGGGAACCCTCTAACAGTAGAAATTAATTGTTCTTGCCAATCTGCATGAGGACCAACAGTAACAGTATCTTCTAATACTGTAACTGTAACTACAGTTGCACTCGTATAGCCAGTAACAAAACATTGTTTACCATTAACTTTCAAATATGTGTTTACATAAGAAGCACTAAAAGCATCAGCACTTGCAGTTAATGTTCTTCCTGTACCAGTAGCGTGAGCAGATAAAGTAACAGTAACGCTAGAATCAGCATATTTATAAAAAGGTTGTAAGGTTTTACTTACACCACCTACAGTTACATCATCATTAGTTTCAAAAGAATATAGACTTACTGAAAATGCAGAAGCACCAGTTCTTTTTATTTGAACAATAGGATTATTTCTATGACAGATAAATACAGTATCAGCAAACTGAGCATAACTTAATTCAAATAGTTGTGATGTAGTCCAATTACAATTACTTGTAATGTTAGCTGATATTGCAGTACCACTAGAATTATAAACATCTAGTCTATTATTAGATAAAGCAAAAATTGCTACTTCATCTTCTGCAAAAATAAAAGGAATGATTCTAGATTCTGCTGGTAGTTCTGCTGTAAATTGTGTAGCTGGTCTACGCATAACACCACCTTCATCTAAAAGATACCAGTTCTTGCATTGTCTAGCACCTTCAAAATATGCTTTAGCATCTGTCCTTGCGTTAAGTAAAGGGTTAAGTTCTCCAGCTGAGAAGTTGGTAAATACTTGTCTGACTTTTCTTGGCATTAATAATTAACAAGTCCACTTCGACTGCTCCTTCTCTCAGCTATAAATCTTGTAGTATTTAACTTCTGTGTAGTAGTTTCTTGAGAAGCAATATTTCTAGCTTTGATTAACTGTCTTTCTGCTTTTGTTTCATAAGAATTAATTAAGTCTGCATCTCTACCTAAAGAACCACCATAAGCACTAGCTAATTTATAAATTAAAGCTAATCTAAAATATGTTGGAAACAGAGATTCATCCTGTCTAAATACATAATCCATATATACTTTACTACTAGAACCATAACCATTTAAATAAATTTTATCTTCATATCTAGCATAGGGAATAGGATTGTCATTATTAGTTACAGTCATAATTGTAATGACTGCTGGATCACTAGGCATTTGATATGCATATTCATATCTAGTTGTAGGAGCGTCAGCTAATAAAGATAATTGTTTTTGACCCATTGCAAATCTCCAATGAGATTCTGCTAGAGTAGATTCTACTACTTCTTCATAAATAGTATTTGTAATTAAGGCTTCTGTAGAGTTATCAGTAAAAGAAGATATAGGATTAGCTCCTACTAATACTAACGCTCTTGATGCTATATCTACTTTAGTTACTGCCATTTATACTTTTGGAATTAATATTGATAAATTTTTACCAGTAATATTTGTTATTCCATATTTATCATTTAAATAATTTAATCTTGCCATAAATTCTTGTTTTTCAAGATAGGATGGATTATTTGATAAAACTACACTTTCTAATACAGCTAAATTTTTTCTAACATCATTTATTTCTTTTTCTGATAATTGTTTAGATGAAAATACTGCATTTCTACTATTATCTTTAAATGTTGTACTAAATCTACCATCATTCATTCTTTTAATATCATACTCTGATTCTTTAGGTGTAGAAGATTTTAATAAAGAAGCTGTTAATCCAGCTATTCCTATAGCACCAGCAGCACCAACAACCATACCAGCTCCTTCTGCTTTGCTCATTGGACCACCAACAGCATCTATTATTTTATCTTTATCTAACGATTTAACTTTGTTTGTTACTTTACTTGCTGTAGTTTTTGCTGCTGTTGCACCAACCCCTACACCAGTAGCAACTTTAGCTTTTGTTGTTTTTGCTACATCTTTAACTTTTTCAATTACTGGTTTTGTTTTTTCTTTAATTTTATCAATAGATGGTTTCGTTTTTTCTTGAATTTTTTTTACAGCTGGTTTTGCTTTAGCTACTGCACCAGTTACTGCGGCAGATCCAGCAACTTTTTTTGTGTTTACTTTTACTGCTTCTTTTAATTTGCTTGTTTGTTTTGTAGTTACATTGATAGCTTTTTTAAGACTTTTATTTTTGAGTAATTTTTTTGCTAATGCTTTTGCTGCTATACCTATTGCCATTTTTTATCCCTTTATCAGTGGGGGATTTCTCCCCCACTTCTTAATTATATTATGCTAATATTACAGTTGTAACAGTAGAAGAAGTTGAAGCAGATACAATTAAAATATCTACTACAGCATTTGATCCACCACTATTTACAATAATAACATCTCCAGCAGTTAAATCACCATTAGATAATAAGAAATAATCTGCATTATCTATAGTGCCAATAGCATCTCCATCTGTGTAATACCATAAAGAATTAGTATCACCCATTTGAGTTGCTTTTTTAACAGGATTATCTAGTGCATATGCCATTGATTACTCCTATTCTGCACACTTCTGTATGCGAATACCATTGGTGTCAATTAAGATTGAACCCATTGATAGGTATGATGTTAATAGATGAGCTACTTTCTCAGGAATGTAGTTTACTTCAGTTCTTACTTCTGAACCTACGCCTAAACCCATTGAGGATTTATGCCAACAAACAGTATGTCTATCTGTTGCTCCAGATGTATCAAGACCTGAGTGAACAAAAGTTAAGAATCCTAAGAATCTTTTAGCTGTGTAGTTCATTCCAGCGAAAGGTAATTGGCTTGGACCAATATAGTCAAGGTTTGACCAGTTATCTTCTGCTAGTAGATCACCCCATTGATTTGGACCGATTGCCCAATATCTTTGGTCATCATCAGGAACTTCGTTTGTTCCAAATAATGCTTGCATATCTTTGAACTTAGCTACATTCATATCAGTTGCTAATCCAGCTGTACCATTTGCACCAGCATTGTTTGCTACTTTAGTAGCAGAATCCATAGCTGTTGTAATAATACTGTCAGTCTTACGACCAAGAGCGTAAGCTGCGTTATTTGCAATTACTGCTCTTTCGTCAATGTTGGTTTTCAACTCGTCTAATTTATCCACATAGTCAGATGCATAGTAGTCAGCAAGTGTTGCTGTTACATTTGTGTGTGAAATGTTCATCGCTACAACCTCAGCGTGTCTAGCTTTAGTTGTTGCTTCTCCTGTTCCTACTTTTTGGAACTTAACAGATTCACCTGATACACCATTAACTGTACGAATTAAATTTTTAAGTTTACTACCCATTCTTTGGTATGCCATATGTACTTCAGCTTCAAACTGAGTAATAAAAGCATTGGTTATAGATGCACTCATTTTAACTCCTTTAAGTTATTTAGTTTATGTAAAAAGATTATCTCTTTTGGAAGCAATCGTTATCCTAATTAGGGCGATCCTAATGCCATCTGAGGTCTTATTAAGATATCAGTTACATAGATAACTTACCAATTCAACGCACAAATTTAAATGATTTTATATTTTCTGTAGGAATTGTAGTACAGTCGCCAATATCCGTATCATTGTAGGACATATAAACTATTGTGGAGTGTTTATTTTTTTCTAATAAGTAGCCTTCTGTAGTATTTACTGCTGGTTTAAATAGTTTTGCTTCACTAGGAGAGAGCCATTCAGCATGACTAATAGCGTCTCTCCAAAGTATTTTAACTCTTTTACGCTTTGTCTGCGTATTTTTCGTATAGGTCTGTAACTTTTTTGATGTATGCTGGATCTTTTGCTCCATCTTTCCAATACCTTTCATCATTCATCATTGATCTTAAATCTAAAGGATCTAAAGATACATCTATTTTTGTTTCTGTACTTGGTATAGGAGCATCTTTATTTAAACTCATAATTTCTTCTATAGCTTTTACACCATCAGCAGTACTAGCTATATTAGCCATAGCTGCATAACTTGATTCACTTAGATTTTTTTTTGCCCATAAATCAGCAGATTCAATTCTTTGTGTAGCATTTTCTCCTAATAAATTTATTTGTGTATCTCTATCAGGTAATCCAGATATTTCATTTTGTACAAATGCTTCAATGCCTTTGTTAAAATCTTCGTTACTTAATCCTTTAGACTTTGCTGTTTCTTGCCACCATTGTAATAAAGGTTGTTCTGGATCTACATCTACTTGAACACCCTCAGGTAATTCAGGCATTTTAATTTCATATGCATCAGGTGCTTGACCTTTGATGTCTGCTAATACTTCTTCTCTAATAGTACCAGCTAGTTCATCTGTTCTTTGACCTAATCTTTTTTCTAATGCTTTGTAAGAAGCACCCATTTCTTCTACATTAACTTCATTTAAATCTTTGTTCCAAAATTTTTCAGGAACATAAGAAGGAATCTCTGTTGTGGCTTCTTCTGTTTTTGTTTCTGTATTTTCAATAGTCTGATCTTCACTCATTTTTAGTACCTCTTTTTATTTTACTTTTAATTATTTGTAATAAATATCTTTGTCCTTCCAAATGCCATAGTGTTGAATCACTAGCTTGTGGAGTACAAATACTATTTATAGTTATAGATTCTAAATACTCAATTACTTTTTTACCATTTACTTGATTAAATACAGAGGTAAATATCTTATCTATTTCTGTAGATTCTGATTTATTAGACTTCTTGTTCTGAAGATTCTGCCAACTCATTTGGTTGGATATTAGCTTGTTGCTGTTGTGATTGCAACCTTGAAACAACTTCTGCTTGTTCTTCTGCTGTTCTTACTAATTTTTCAGGTAGATTCATTTTATCTACCAAATATCTAGCTATTTCGTCTTGTTTAACTACCATGTTTAACATTTCAGGACCAAAAGTAGTTCCTAATATTTCTGAGAATCTCATAACATCAGCTATATCTTGTTGATGTTGTGCTTTAGAAAGAGGAGAAGTAGATACAACTTTTACTTCTCTATCATTAACTGTAGGTATTTTTATTTTACCTTGTTTAGTTAATATTCTAATTACCCTTCTTAATAAGGGTGTTACAAACTCTGATTGTAATCTTCCGAATGATGATCCTATTTGTCGTGATAGATCAGACATTCTTTCTGCTACTTCAGTAGCTGACATTGGTGTACCTTCAGGTCTACCTAATGTTTCCATATATAAAGCCTTTTTAATATTTGCTCTCATATCTCCTAAGATTAACTGAGCTACATCAAATCTACCAGCTGCTGGTAGTGCTTGTAATCCTCTGCTGTTTGGTGCTACAGGGATTAGACTACCGGGCTGTAGTACAATATTTTCAGGATTTATTACTCCATCATCTTCAAAAGTATAGATACCAGATATACTCATTTGAGCATTTTGTAAGATGAGTTCTACTGTTAGGTTTGTAGTTTTAATTGCAGCCATAGCATTAAATACTGGACCACGACCATAAACTTCTCCTGATGCCTTATTCCATCTAAAAGCAATATAGGGATTTGAACCAATACCTTTTAGTTCTTTTTCAAAAATCATTTCTTGCATACTCATACAAACTACACAGTACTTAAATCTTTCTTCGTTAGGCTTATCGTATAATTTAAAAACTCCTTCAACTATCTTAGCTCTATCATGTCCATCATCTGAAATTTTTTTCATCATTTCAGGAGACATTTCTGCATTAGGATATGCTGTCATAATCTGATTATAATTCATGTATCTAGTTCTAAAGACTGTATCTATTTTATTGTCAGGTCCATTGTTCAGCATAACTCTTGGTAAAGGTATAGCTTGAAAGTTTATAGGATTAAGACTATCTCCTTCTTCTACTAACAGAACAGAAGTTCCAATAGCTAAGTCCATAAATGCTTCGTGTACTTCTTGATTAAAATTAGATCCACCTAATATTTCAAAGACATATTCAGTTATAGCATCTAGTTGTTCATTGACTTGAGGAATTGCTTCATCTGGTATTTCTGATCCAGCTTCAAAGTTTGCCCAACGACCATATGTTGGAACCATTCCAGCTTGTAGTCTTGAGGCAAATTCTTGTATTCCTACTACAGCTGTTTCATCAAATATTTTATCTGTTCTTCTTTCCCCTATAGTTTCATCATAAAATGATTCTCTTTGAGGCATAGTATATTCATATGCTTCTTCATATTTATCTTTCCAATTATCAAATATATATTCTGCATCTCTAAATCTTTTAATAAAAGAAGCTACTCTAGGATCATTACCACTATAAGGTGTATCATCTTCAGGTACTGGTAAATAAGGCATTATTTCATTTTACCTAAAAATGTTTGAGCCGAAGATTGTAGAAACTTTCTATTAGGACTACCACTATCACTTTTAGCTAAATTAGCTAATCTATTTTGTGCTGTTTGATTTCCAGCAGATGCTTGTGTCATATTTTCTGTCATTTGATTGATGTTTGTAATAGGTGCTTCTGTTTTATTTCTTGATACATTGTTTTGTCCTGTACCAACTCCTCTTTTAGATCCACTATAATAATCTGCAACATACTGAGAATAAGGTTTTTTACTAGTATAATAAGCAACTGAAAAAAAAGAAGGCATACCACTTAGTCCAGTAGCTAAAGCTCCAGCTATTGTTTTAAATGTTTGTTGAGAATCATACATTTGTCTTGACAAAGGCATAGGTTCTCTTTTAGCTGCTTTCATTGCATCTCTACTTGCATTTGTATATTTGCCATCTGCTGTTCTTGGATCATATACTGTAAAAGTTTTTCCTGTAGCATCAGTAACTGTACGAGCAGTTGCTAATCCTTGTGATGCTAAATATTCTCCTCTTGCTGCTTGGTATTCTGCACCATACATTTGATTAGAGGATGTAGTAGAATAAAATCCTGTTGGTGTTGTATTAGCACCAGCAACAGGACCAGCCACTGTAGTTGTAATACCTAATTTTTTTTGAGCATATTGATCTGCTTTTATACCTTGTACTACTGCACTTGATTGTGCAGTTTTATTAGACATTCCACCTTTTGATGATGATGGTGTATTACTACTCAAATTTCTTCTCCATCTCTAAAAAATCCTTGTTGTCCTGACTTAGAAAATAAACTTCTAGTTCCTAACATACCTTTGGATTTTCTTTTCTTTTGTCTTTTTTCTTTAGCTTCTGCTTCTTCTTTTAATCTTTCTTCTTCAGCACGCTTTCTTTCAATATCTTCACGCAGAGCCTTGTCTGCTGGTGTTTCTTTATATTTAGTTGAGCCGAATAAATTTCCCATGGGTTTATAGATCTATCTCAGAATATCCTTCTTTTTTCAACGCACAATATAATTGATATGGCGTAAAGATCCACCATTTATTATAACCTATTAATCTTTGCACATAACTCACACAGCTATGTTCTTTGATCCATGATCCCATAAAACTAGGAAAGCCTGTTTTCTTTTGTGGCATTTCTCCTTGTAATACAACACCATTTTTCATTCTAATCATTCTAAAAAAAGCCTCTGCTGTTTGATCTGTAATTGTTTCAACTAATAATTGTCCAAATATATACTCAATAAGAATCCAATGTTTACTTGA
>Ga0208157_1000506_pt1 | contig 21100 bp, 27 predicted proteins | sample 5_EtaG_FD_184077 | JGI IMG/M metagenome (GOLD analysis project Ga0208157, IMG submission 184077) | Marine viral communities from the Subarctic Pacific Ocean - 5_ETSP_OMZ_AT15132 metaG (SPAdes) (version 2) | ecosystem: Environmental > Aquatic > Marine > Oceanic | place: Pacific Ocean | collected...
CTTCTATAGGATATACCCTAGCATAAGCATATACCCAACACAAGATAAAAACAAGGGATTTGTGTATGGCATACTCTAGACGCAACTATGCTGCATTTAGATACACTCCACCCTTGTCCAAGCGTTCTGTCCACTATACTGAATACCTACTCGCTTCGACCTCACCTATTAGCTAACTAGGCGCAACAGCGTTACAGTATAGCAGGAATTAAGGCGCACTTATAGTGTCTTTGGCTCTCCCTCACATGGCACTTCCGATGCACACGCTATCGTTTATGGCTAGTCCTTGCCTATTACTGGTGATAGTAACCTAGTTTTATTTTTGTATCTGGTTTTTTAATCCTCTATTTGTTTCGTTTTATTATAATCATTTATTATTTTGCTTTAGTCAAGTATTATTTTTTATTCGGTCTTAATCTTATATTCTAACTAATTACTTTATTTAAACTGTTGAATATTGAATGTTGCCTTAGCGATTATCAGATATTCTTTAAATGTTTCTGTTAGTCATAATTAAGAATAGCATTAAATAAAAAAGATAATCAAGTATTTTTTTAAGTTTTTTTGTATTTTGTTATTAAGTTATTGAATTTAAACGAATCTTTTTTTATTTGGTGGTGGTATTTGTTGGAATTGTTTTTGTGCATTATATAGTGCTAGTAAAAACCGGGAATTGTTAGTATCGACTAACATTTTATGGGGTAGTATATATTTATTAGTCGTGACGTACTATATTTTAATGGTGTAATTATATGCACCGACTAGAAGAAAGTGTGTTCAATCTAACAAATCAGATAATTATTGTATCAAATAGTGAGGTCAAGTGATTGATTAACTCTTAACCCTAGCTAATAAGCCAATAAATTCAACAACTTACAGACTAAGACCTTGATATTGCACCAATTTTAAGGCAACGGGCATGAGCCACCCCCCGTACCCACGTATACGTATACAGAGAAATACACAGATTAGGTAAATTAAGTGTTAACCACAAAGGTAAGTGATACTATATACATAGGGTAGGTCAAATTTCTGACACACAATATATGCAACTAATGCATTTTAGGGATTGACAGACCCCCTATAAGTATGGTATAACTATTATATTAAATAGAAACATTAAATGTTATTTAAAAAAAGTAAGATACATTAAATGTAAACATTAAATATACTCTTTAATAATAAAAATACATATGTATAGGAATTAATTCTTGACAAAAAGTAAAAAATCTGTAAAACTATATACAGATAATGTATTAGATGCGTTCTATGATGCTATTAAGAACAATACATTAGACAAATTACACATACCCCATAGTGATGTCTTCTATGTAAGAGCAGCTGTAGAGGCATATTATGGTCAGAAGTTTACTTTAGAGCATGTAGAGAAAGCTATGAAGGCCGAAGGATGGAAAGACACAGACGATGTTTAAGACTTTAATACTCGTGTGTGCATTAGATGTAGTAGATTTAAATCAATGTACTATATTTGAAGATACGTGGGGTCCTTATAAATCTGAAACACAGTGTGTATTACGTGCAAAACAAATGCAACGTGATATAGCTGACTTTATTTATGAACCTGTAAGGGCTTTTCATAGGTGCGAAGAAAGTATTTAACATGGCTATACCAGAGCGTGTCAAAAATAAAATGAAAGAAGAGGGGCTATCTGGCGTTAATAAGCCAAAGCGTACCCCTAAACACCCCACAAAGTCTCACTGTGTGATGGCATCTGAAGATGGGAAGTATAAATTTATTAGATTTGGGCAGCAGGGTGTATCAGGTGCAGGTAAAAATCCTAAGACTGCAAAAGATAAAGCACGTAAGAAATCATATTATGCTAGACATAATGCACAAGGTAAACCGACCACTAAGCTGAGTGCTAAGTATTGGTCACACAAAGTTAAATGGTAGGAGATTACTATGGCATCTAACGATACAACAATTACAGTATTTGGAAAGAAAAGAACTTTTCGTGCAATAAATGGAAAGTATTATGAAGTAAAGAATGGAAAAGTTTCAAAAAATCCTTCAACTAGTTTTTTAGTTACATCAAATTTACCTAAGTTACAGAAAAGTTCTAGCACAAAGCCTATAGGATTTATGACTGATAAACCTAGTGGTACAGTTAAGAAACCAAAACCAAAACCAAAACCAAAAACTAAATCTTCTGCATCACCTAAAGCTAGACCATCAGGTATGTCTGACAGAAAATCTAAACCATCTGTATTACCTACACCTAGACCCTCTGCACCTAAAGCTAAAACTAAAACAGATGGAAATCGTCAAGCATATAGACCGGGCAGAGGTGATTCTGAAATGCCTAAGAAGGATGCTAAGAATCCTAATGCAGCATTTAATACTGCAAGAAATAAACAAAGACGTGCAGCTAAAAAGATAGAGGCGTTAAGCAATAAAACTGTAAGAGATACTAGTATTAAGGACGCAAGACCAGCAAGAGGTCCATCATACGATAATAAAGCACCAGCTAAACAAAGCCCTAATGCAAGAGCATTAAAACAAATACAAGACCGTAGAGATAAAGCTAAGAACCCATTAAGTAAAGGTATGTTAAATAAAATTACCAAAGAACTTAAAGAGGGTGGTAAGCCTGTATACAAAGATGGTATGGTTGTAGGTGTTACTCATAAAGGTATTATAGGCACTGTATATACTGGTCGTCCAGATTCTAATCCTTTTAAAAAGAAAAAGAAGAAGTAAAATGGCAAACATGAGTTTAGCAGATGCCTACGAAATATTAGAATCACCATCAGATTTTACTAAACAAGAAGTAAAGAATGCAAAAGAAAAAGTAGCTGATGCTTCAAAAACTGTACAAGCTAGTAAAGGTGCGCTAATGAAAAAGAAAAAAGATGATAAGGTAACAGTTGTATCAATTGGTGTAGGCACTATGAAAAAAAGTGACGCTAAGAAAATGGCTAAAGCACAGATGGCTGATGGCGGTATGGCATACGGTAAGAAGCATATGTATTCCGCAGGTGGTAGCGTAACTATGAACCCCGGACTAAAAGCATTGAAAAAAGCTAGTCCTGAAGCATTTAATAAAATTACTGGCAACTAATGCGTAGAATACCTAGAAAGCCGGGACAACCTGCTAAGAGTAAAAAGCATAGTGACCTATATACAGATGAAGACCCAAAGGGTACAATCAAAGGTTTAAAGTTTGCTACAGTAAAAGATGCAGAGGCATCTGTGCGTAAGATAAAAGCATCTAGCAGAAGCCATAATCATAAAACACAAGCGGCTATTGCTATGGAGCAAAGGGCTAAAGCAGCAGGTAAAATCGCAGCAGCTAATGTGTTTAGAAAATTTATAGAACAACAAAAGAAGAAGACACGTGCATCCAGTAGAAGCTGATATACGTAAGTGGTCACACGACTTTCTTGAAGTACCTAATGATAAACTAAATGGATTACCACCCTGTCCATACGCTAGAAAGGCGTGGGTAGATAATCAAGTAAAGTTTAGTATCAACACAGGATTAGAAGGTCTAACAGAAGAAGTAAAAAATTTTGAAACTCATAACTATGATATAGTAGTATGGGCATCTGAAGAATTACCTGACATAGAATATCTTGATGGTATTTGTGACGGTATGAATGAAGCATTATCTATTGCAGGTATTGATATGCACTTGATGGTGTTTCACCCAGACTTCAATGCTAGTGATGCAGGTCTTGACTTTTTAGAAGAAGATGGTATAACTAGTAGTGAATTAGAATACTGTATGGTATTTATACAAAGATTGTCCGTATTAGATGATGCGGCATTAAGCCTAGAAAAGTCAGGATACTATAAACATTTTCCTGAAGATACATATAACGCCTTAGTTCTTGATAGAAGGAGATTACGTGATGGCAATGGGTAAAGCAAAAATGGCTAAAAAGAAAAAAATGATGCGCGGTGGCGGTATGACAAAACCTAGAATGATGGGTGGCGGCATGGCTAAAATGGCTAAGAAAAAGAAGATGATGCGTGGTGGTATGGCTAAGAAAAAGAAGTAATGCCGTATCTAGCAGATTCTAGTATACATGGTCATGGTATATTTGCAGATAAGGACTATTTCAAAGATGATACTATTGAGATGTGTCCTTATCTTCTAGCTGATGAAGATAGTATAAAAGAAGATTGTATATTACATAATTATATTTTTTATTCACCGTATGAAGACGATACAGATTTTTTAATACCTCTTGGTTATGCTATGATATATAATCATAGTTTTGAACCTAATGCTGAGTGGGAAATATCTGAAACAGATAATAGGTTTGTTAGATTTTTTGCAGTTAAAGATATTAAAAAAGATGAAGAGATAGTGCATGATTATGGATATGATTATTGGGAAAGTAGACCAGAATAATGGCTAAACAATTTACTAATTCTTTTATGGCAAAGAAAAGACTACGAAGACCGGGAAGGCATAAGAAGAATGTTAACAAAGCTGACAAACCTAAAAACTTCTTTGGTTGATTCATATACATACATAGATAAAGTTCGGATAAAGTAATGCCAAGAACGCAAGATGGTTCAAAGTTTGTAACACATTTAACTGCATTAGATTCTACTTCTGATACAGATGTATATGTCGTACCAAAAAACTTTTCGTCTAATGTTGAAAATTTAATGATTAACAATAGTAATGCCGCCAACAAAAACTACACATTAAAAATATATGAAAAATTAACTAACTTAACGCACACTCTTTTTTCTGACCATCCTGTAACAGGTAAAGACTTTGAGAATGTTTTTACAAATAACTTACCTTTATATCTACATGCAGAAGATAAGATAATAGTTGCGGCTGAAACAGCAGATACATTAACAATACTAGTTGCAGCAGAAGAATTTTTTGACCCAGTGAGATAGCTATGAAAAATACAACAAACAAAAAGAAAGTAAAAAAAGTTGTAGCAGGTTTAAAGAAAGCATCTAATTTACATGCTAAACAAGCTAAAACTTTATCTAGCCTTAAATTAAATAAGGGTGGTAGTACAGTAAATAAAGCAGGTAACTATACTAAACCAACAATGCGTAAGAACTTATTTAACAGAATTAAAGCTGGTACTAGTGGTGGTGGTGCAGGTCAATGGTCTGCTAGAAAAGCCCAGATGTTAGCCAAGCAATATAAAGCCAAGGGTGGTGGTTACAGGTGATACATGTATTTGTACTGTATGTCTTTCTTGGTTTAGATGCAGATAAAAAATTAATAAGCAAAGATATGTACTTCAAAGATTTAAAAGAATGTACATGGTATGCAGAAAAATTTAGGAAGCAAGGAAATCAAATATCATCTTATTGTCTACCTACTCGTATTACTAAGGAGATGAAACCTATTTACTAGCTTATCATAAAAGGAGAGAGTTATGATAGCAGAAACAATGGCAGGTATTGCGCTTGTCAAAGCGAGTGTGGACGGAATAAAAAAAGCTATCACAACTTGCAATGATATAGGCGATATAGCAAAATATATAGATGGCTTGTTCGATGGTGAACAGCAGATACAAAAGAAAAGAAGTAAAGCTCAGAAAGACCCTTTCGCTGTAAACACAATTGCTGAAGAAACTATAAACGCTAAACTTGCACAAGAACATATGCAAGATATGAAAAACCTAATCAATATGAGATTTGGGGCAGGTGTTTGGGAAGGTATAATAGCTGAACGTGCTAAACGAATACAAGAAGCAAAGGAAGCAGAAAAGCAAGCACGTATTGCTAAACGTAAGAAACACGATGCTTTTGTACATAATGTAGAAGTTGGCGGTATAGTAGTTGGAATTTGTACGGCATTGATTGCCGCTTTAGTATTTTTAATAATGTGGATATAAAATGGCACTAGCTAAATCACAACAAAGTTTAAAGTCTTGGACAAAACAAAAGTGGAGAACTAAAAGTGGCAAGAAATCCAGTGAAACTGGAGAACGGTATTTACCGTCAGCAGCTATCAAGTCCTTATCGGCACAAGAGTACGCGGCTACCACGAAAGCTAAACGAGAAGGAAAAAAAGCTGGTCGTCAGTTTGTATCCCAGCCCAAAAAAATAGCAAAGAAAACAGCGAGGTTTAGACGTGCTTAATATGCTAATAGGACCTGTAGCAGATTTAGCTGGTACATGGTTAAGTGGTAAGGTAGAAGAGAAGAAAGCTCAGTCAGCAACCAAAGTAGCTAGAGCGCAAGCCGAAGCTGTAGTAATGCAGAAGAAAGCTACAGGTGAGATAGACTGGGATTTAGAGATGGCTAAAGGTAGTCAGTCTTCATGGAAAGATGAATGGCTTACTATACTGTTTAGTATTCCACTTATACTAGCATTCATACCGGGAATGGAAGAGGTTGTAGCAAATGGGTTTGCTCAGTTGGAAGCGATGCCGCAATGGTATCAGTATAGTCTTGGTATTATTGTGGCTGCTTCTTTTGGAGTACGTAGCGCAACTAAATTCTTCGGAAAGAAATAAAGATGGCTGCAAAGAAGATATTAGAGTACAAGATTCTACCACGCTTAATGATGCTTGTAATGACAATAATGTATATACGAGTAATTGAGTGGGGCATTTCATTAGATGATATTAGCACACAGCAGAGCGCAATGATTAGTGTAGTTAGTGGCGCAATGACGGGTGCTTTTGCAGTCTGGTTAGGTTCGGAGAAAAAATGAAGTATGAACGTCAGAAATTTATAGATAAACTAATCCAAGGGGAAGGTCTTGTGCTTACAGTCTATCAAGATACATTAGGCATTGATACCATTGGAATAGGAAGAAACCTAAAAGACCGTGGCATAAGTAAAGAAGAACTTGACCATATGGACATTCCAAATATGGATGCAATATATGAGCATGGCATAACAGAAGCAGATGCGGTCTACTTAGCAACGAATGACGTGCAGATAGTCGAAAGAGAACTATGTCAAGCGCACTCTTGCGTGGATAGCCTAGACGCTGTACGTCAACTAGTACTAATGGACATGGCATTTAATATGGGTGTTCCAAGATTAAAGAAGTTTAAAAAAATGTGGGCGGCTGTACATAACAATGACTTTGCTACCGCAGCAAAAGAGATGTTAGACAGCAGATGGGCAAGGCAAGTAAAAGGACGTAGCACACGTTTATCTCACGCTATGGCTACTGGAGAGATGGCATGACACGACAATTAAACGATAGACAACAAAAGTTTCTTGCAGTTCTTTTTGAAGAAGCAAATGGTGATGTTGTACAGGCAAAGAAGATTGCTGGGTATGCAGACAATACACCAACTACCTCTATTGTCAAAGGACTAAAGGATGAAATATTAGAAGCTACATCTATGTACATGGCACGTAACGCACCAAAGGCGGCTATGGCTATGACAGGTGCATTGTATGACCCAACAGAACTAGGCATACGTGATAAGATGTCAGCGGCAAAAGAATTACTAGACCGTTCAGGTTTAGTGAAGACAGAGAAAATGCAGGTAGAAGCAAGCGGTGGTGTTATGCTTATGCCACCTAAAGCAAAGAGTGAGGATGATTAATGACTGAATATATGGGTTATGAAGGTTTAACTAAATCTCAACGTGTTGGCATAAAGGGTGCAGCAAGGTTAGCTAGTGAACACGGATACGATTTTAAAATTACTGATGACGGTAAAATTAAAATTATATCTATAGATGGCACTAGAACTTTCGGACCTAATGTTACTGCTGGTTCTTTAGGTAAATATTTTGGATACAATACTGGTGGATTAGCAACTAAAAAATATGTAAACCCTGTAAAAGTTGTAAACAATCGCAAATTTAAAAATGACACGTAGTATAGGCAAGTGGAAACTTCCACAACCAACAGATATTAAAGAAGAGAACGAGTGGGTACAGATACCACGCATAGCACGTACCGTACCATTCGGATATAAGTTAAATGAAGAAGACCCTGACATTCTTGACCCCATACCAACAGAGTTAGATTTATTAGAAAAAGCTAGACAACACGTAAATCAATACAGCTACCGTGAAGTAGCAAACTGGTTAGTTACTAATAGTGGTAGAACCATATCTCATGTAGGATTAAGGAAACGGTTACAGAATGAGCGACAGCGTAAGAACCAAGTTGCAAGCATCCGCAAGTGGGCAGAATATGCGGAAACGGCAATCGCCAAAGCGAAAGCCCTCGAAGAAGAAAGAACAGGTGCAAAAGCCTAAGATTATTGAGGACGTTTCATACGAAACAGAGTTTGAAGAAGAACATGCTAATGTGCTATTCAAGCCAAACGAAGGACCTCAAACTGACTTTCTAGCCGCAGGGGAACGTGAAGTACTATACGGTGGTTCAGCAGGTGGTGGTAAATCATACGCCATGTTAGCAGACCCACTACGTTATATGGGGCATCCAGCATTTAGTGGATTGCTGTTACGACATACAACAGAAGAACTTCGTGAACTTATTTTTAAGTCACAAGAGTTGTACCCACAAATATGGCCGGGCATTAAATGGTCGGAAAGAAAGATGCAGTGGACTGCCCCTTCTGGTGCGAGACTGTGGATGTCTTATCTTGATAGAGATGATGACGTTCTTCGCTATCAGGGTCTAGCGTTTAGCTGGATAGGCTTTGACGAGTTAACACAGTGGCAGTCACCTTATGCATGGAATTACATGCGTTCTCGTCTTAGGTCTACTGCACCAGATTTGCCTATCTTTATGAGGGCGACAACAAACCCGGGTGGAAGAGGTCACGCTTGGGTTAAGAAGATGTTTATTGACCCGTCATCTTATGGAAGGGCTTTTGATGCGACAGATATTGAAACAGGTGAAGTTCTCAAGTATCCAGCAGGGCATAGCAAAGCTGGGAAGTCTCTTTTCAAAAGGCGGTTTATACCTGCTAGGCTATCTGATAACCCCTATCTCGCAGATGCTGGTGACTACGAAGCCATGCTCTTGTCGCTCCCAGAACAACAAAGAAGACAACTCTTGGACGGTGACTGGGATATTAAAGAGGGTGCAGCGTTCACAGAGTTTAACCGTGATATTCATGTTGTTGAACCTTTTAATATTCCTAGCAATTGGGTTAAGTTCAGAGCATGTGATTATGGGTATGGCTCTTACAGTGCTGTTGTTTGGTTTGCTGTCGCACCGTCTGAGCAACTTATTGTGTATCGGGAACTGTACGTGTCAAAAGTGTTAGCTACTGACTTAGCTGACATGGTATTAGATTTAGAGGCAGAAGATGGCAATATTAAGTATGGTGTGCTTGATAGTTCTCTTTGGCATAAGCGTGGTGATACTGGTCCTAGCCTTGCAGAGCAAATGATACAGAAGGGTTGCAGGTGGCGACCTTCAGACAGAAGCAGAGGTAGTCGCGTTTCTGGCAAGAATGAAATACATAGACGACTACAAGTTGATGAATTTACGGAAGAGCCTAGACTTGTTTTCTTTAGTAGTTGTACAAATATTATCTCACAGTTGCCCTCATTGCCACTGGATAAAAAAAATCCAGAGGATATTGACACGAAAGCAGAAGACCACTTGTATGATGCGATGCGGTATGGTATAATGTCACGACCACGATTTAGTATATTTGATTATGATGCTAGAGGTGGAATACACGGTGGTATGCCAGTAGCAGATTCAACCTTTGGATATTAAGGATATTAAAATGGCAGAAGATGAAAATGTAATGATTGAAGATGATGCTATCTCGCTAGAAGATGTAGAGGATAGCAATGCTGAAGATGTAGATGTTTCTTCCATTATACCTTTTATTAAAGATAGATTTAAAAGAGCAGAAGATTATAGATACCAAGATGAACAAAGATGGCTAAAAGCATATCGTAACTATCGTGGATTATACGGACCTGACGTAGCTTTTACCGAATCGGAGAAGTCACGTGTATTCATTAAAGTTACTAAAACAAAAACTCTTGCGGCCTATGGGCAAATTGTTGACGTACTTTTTGCTAATAATAGGTTTCCTTTATCTGTTGACCCTACTGAATTACCAGAAGGAGTTGTCGCAGACGTACACTTTGACCCCAAAGAACCAGAACAGTTGCGTGGTGATACTGCCCTAAGTAGTCCTTATGGATTTGCAGGTGATGGTAAAGACCTACCAGCAGGTGCTACAGAAAAGTCTCTTCAAGATATGCTTGGTGCTTTAACGGGGAAATTAGAGGGTATAGACGGGCTTAAAGAAGGTGTGGGTATGACACCTAGCTCAGTGACCTTTAGCCCTGCTATGGTGGCTGCAAAGATGATGGAAAAGAAAATACATGACCAGCTAGAAGAATCAGGTGCAAGTAAACATCTTCGTAACTCTGCATTTGAAATGTCACTCTTTGGTACTGGTGTAATGAAAGGTCCTTTTGCTGTAGATAAAGAATATCCTAATTGGGGAGAGGATGGTGAGTATGACCCAGTTTTCAAAACAATGCCACAAGTTTCCCACGTTTCTGTTTGGAATTTCTATCCTGACCCTGATGCCAATAATATGGATGAAGCGCAGTATGTTATTGAACGACACAAGATGTCAAGGTCGCAACTTCGGAATCTCAAAAAACGCCCGATGTTCAGGTCAAATGTAATTGATGAAGTAATACAGTTAGGTGAAAATTACACTAAAGAATATTGGGAAGACGATTTAGCTGACTATGCACCCGAACACGGTGTAGAAAGATTTGACGTACTAGAATACTGGGGTATGGTTGATACTGATGCTATGGAAGAGGCAGGTGTTGAAATACCTAAAGAACTAATGGAGTTAGATGAGTTACAAGCAAACGTATGGATTTGTAATGGCAAGTTACTACGTATGGTGCTTAATCCATTTAAACCTGCACGTATTCCTTATCATGCTGCACCGTATGAATTAAATCCTTATTCATTCTTTGGTGTCGGTATTGCTGAGAACATGGATGATACACAGACACTTATGAATGGCTTTATGCGTATGGCTGTTGACAATGCTGTACTATCTGGTAATTTAGTTGTTGAAGTAGATGAGACAAACTTAGTGCCGGGTCAAGACTTATCACTGTACCCCGGAAAAATATTTAGAAGACAAGGTGGCGCACCGGGTCAGGCTATATTTGGTACGAAGTTCCCGAATGTATCTAGTGAGAACATGATGCTGTTTGACAAGGCTCGTGTACTTGCAGATGAAAGCACAGGCTTTCCATCATTTGCACATGGACAGACAGGTGTATCAGGAGTAGGTAGAACTGCTAGTGGTATATCAATGTTGATGAATGCCGCGGCAGGTGGAACAAAAACTGTCATAAAAAATGTAGACGATTATCTATTACGTCCTATAGGAGAAGGACTGTTTAGATTTAATATGCAGTTTGACTATGACCCACAAATAAAAGGCGACTTAGAGGTAAGAGCAAGAGGTACTGAAAGTCTTATGGCTAACGAAGTACGTAGTCAGAGATTGATGCAGTTCTTACAAGTAGCAAGCAATCCTTCTCTTGCACCATTTGCTAAGTTCCAATACATTATACGTGAGATTGCAAAGTCTATGGAGTTAGACCCCGACAAAGTTACTAACAATATGGATGAAGCCGCTATTCAGGCAGAACTGATGAAAGGCTTCCAACAAGAACAGCCACAAACACCAGAGGCTCAAGCTAATCCGCTAGACCCAACAGGTGCAGGTGGGGGTAACATAGGAACAGGGCAAGTACCAGTTCCGGGCGAACAAGGATTTAGTGCAAATGGACAACAACCGCAAGCAGATACTCAGCAACCTCAAAACGCTGGTCAACCACCCGAAGCAGTGGGAGGCATTCAGTAGTTATATAGAGTTAACTATTGAACAACATCAAAAACTTTTAGAACAAACAGACGATGCAGTACTAATACATAGACAACAGGGTGCAATAGCTGTATTGCGTAAACTTAAAATGTTGAGAGATGAAGTTAATGGATGAGAATGAATTTCTTGAATCTTATGTAGATATACTAGGAGATATAGAAGGTAAAGAAGGTGGCGACACCACCACAGATATTTTTACTAGAGAATTAGGAATTGTAGATACTTTAGGAATAGACCCTGCTGATTATCCCAACAATCCCAGAGGATTAGCAAAAGCAGTAGCCGAAAAAAATATTCAAGAATTAAAAAGAATAGGTGTAAATTGGGATGAGTTGCCACTGTCTATGAAATACAATGCATTAGATATGCAATTTAACTTTGGTAGTTTAAACGTAAAAGCAAAAAATTATTTAGCTAATTTAAAAACAAAAAACTATGCAGGTGCAATAAATGAAACATTGGATGCATTAAGTGCAAGTGACCCTAAAGATGGAAAGCAAAGACCCGTAAAAGGTATAGCATTAAGAAGAGCAAAGTTTTATAATTTAGTTGCTTCAGACCTTGGTATTCCACTAATAACTAGTGTAGATGCTGTAAATCAAGACAATGCTCAAAAGAGTGCAAAGTTTACTTATAAGTTAGACGATGGTAAGGATATAGTAAAACCTTTTACTGTTATGTCATTACATAGTAGAAGTGTACCCGGTGCTGAAAAAGTATTAGGTTTTGAAGATAAAGTTGTTATTAAACCAACAGGGAAAGAACTTCCTGTATCTGATTTAGAAGAAAAAGGAATAGGACAGCAAACTAAATCTGCATTTCCTATGACAGGTGATGAACAATATTTAGACCAAGAAGGTCCTATAAGAGATACAGGAGAACTAGTAGAGCCTGAAGAAAGTAGTGGTATTTTAGACAGAATAAAAGATTTTATTAGTTTAGATACAGATGAAGAAAAAAAATTAAAAGAAATAAGAAAACAAGAACCTGAAGTATTAGATTTGCCAGATGAGTTATCTGAAGCAAGAAATTTTAATGTTCTTAGAAAAATGTATCAAGACAAAAAATTTAATGAAGGTGGTCTATCTTTATCAGAACAAATGAATACAATACAAGACCCAGCAGTTAAACAAGATACAAATAAAACAACAGTAGAAAAACTAAAAGATGTAGCAAAATTTGGTGCAGAGTTTATTCCCGGAGTTGGGGAAGCTATGGCAGTAAAACGTGTATCAGATGCTATGGATGAAAAAGACTATGTTAGTGCTGGTATTGAAACTGCAGCTGGTGCATTAGGTTTGCTTCCTATAGTAGGTGATGTAGCAGGTAAAGGGTTAAGAAAAGTATTTAGCAGAAAAGAAATTGAGGATGCTAGTCCATCTTGGTTTAAAGAAACAGAAGTATCTAAAGACATTAAGCCAGAAGATGCTCAAAAAACACAAATTACTACAACTACATCTACTTATAAAAAATCAAAAGAAATTTTACCAGAAGGTAAAACACTTGATTTTGGCGCAGGTAAAGGAGTAGGTGCTAAAGAAGTAGGTTCTGATACCTATGAACCTTTTCCTGATAAATCTTTTTCTCCAACATATACTGATTCTAAAAGTATTCCAAGTAATAGTTATGACAACATAACTAGTTTAAATGTTTTAAATGTTGTTAAACCTGATATAAGAAGTGATATAGTACAAGATATTGGTCGTATTTTAAAACCAAATGGAACAGCAATTATAACTACAAGAGGAATGGATGTTTTTGGAAATGCTAATAATCCAGTTAAAGGAATATTAGCTGATGAACCTCGTGCAGTTATTACTAGCACTGGAACATATCAAAAAGGTTTTACTCCTAAAGAATTAAAAGAGTACATTGAATCCGAATTAGGTGAAAATTTTGAAGTTACTAATGTGCGTGATTTAGGTAAAGCAGGTGTTAAAGTAAAGAAAAATTTAGAAATGGCAGAAGGTGGAGCAGTACCTATGGAAAAACAAATGAGCATGTTTGACAATGGCGGTCTTATGGACGAAGGTGGAACAATAGACCCTATATCAGGTAATGATGTTCCACCCGGGTCAACGCAAGAAGAAGTAAGAGATGATATACCTGCACAATTAAGTGAAGGCGAGTTTGTATTTCCTGCTGACGTAGTGCGATATATAGGTCTTGAAAAACTTATGCAGATGAGACAGCAAGCTAAGATGGGTTTGCAGACAATGGATGACATGGGGCAGATGGGTAATAGTGAGGAAGCTATTATGCCTGATAATATACCATTTGAACTGTCTGACCTTGACATGGATGATGACCCAGTAGAAATGAACACAGGTGGTGTTGCTGGTGTAAGCAGTGTTCCTTCACAAGTACCTGCTACTTCGTTTTTGCAAGCACCTGAAGCACCTACTGTACCTACTCCTGCTCCAACACCTACAGCGTCTACTGTTCCAATAGCACCTACATATACACCACCTACACAACAAGCACCACCTATTGCTCCAGATTATAGTGAACTTGCATACAAAGATGTAATGTCAACTCCTGAATTAGCTGCAAGACTTGTAGATATAATTAATCCAACTACGGGTGAAAAAAGAACAATTAATTTTATTCCCGGTGTAACACCAATACCAGATGGTTTTGTATTTGCTAGTGAATATACTGCACCTAAAACGCAAGCAACATCTGTAACACCTGTTGCAGGTCAAGAACAAGTAAGACAAGATACTTCAAGTGAACGTAGAAAAGATGAAGAACAAAGAAAACAATTTGAAGAAGCTAAGAATAGAAAAAAAATAATAGCTGAAATGTTTGGAGAAGAGTATCTAACAGGTCGTGGTGCTAAACCTTTTAGTGATTTATTAGGAAAACAAGAACCGGGAACTGTAACAACTAATGGATATATTGTTGGTGATAATGGTGAAATATTAAATCCAATAACAGGAGAACAAGAATTTTTAGGTCTTGCTGTTGACTTAGGACTTAAAGATAAACCACCATTAGATACATCTAAAGAAAATGGAGTTAATAGAAGACTACAAAGAGCAATAATGCTACGAAAAGGCGAAGAAAGACGTTCTAAAATAACACCCGAACAAAGGGCAAGAGATAAGGATAAAGCAGAAAAAGCATTTGCGTCATCTATACAAAGTGATGCTTTAAAAGAAATGAGAAATGTAAATACAAAACCTATCTCTGAAAAAAGTAGTGCGGAACAAATAAAAAAAGAAAAAGAAAAAAGAGCAGATGCAAGAGAACGACAACGAGAAAGATTAAAAGCATCGCAAGAAAGAGCAAGAGAAAGAGCAAAAACTAAAGTAGACCCAAAAGGTGATTATGGTCTAGGTATTGCAAAAGGTGGTTTATTATCAAAACCTAAACCAAAACCTAAAAAGATGAGGCAAGGTGGATTAGCCTCAAGATAATTAATCCACATTAACTGGCTACCTAACTCCCCACCCCAACGTGGCTACGGTTAGCCCCAGCATAGGAGACATTATATGTCTGAAGCAATCATGGCAGAAGAAATGAAGCCACAAGAAAAGAAAGCATTTGTATCTAAACCTTATTCACAAGAGGAACGCATTAAGCGTGACGAAGAAGAGTTAGAGCAATTAATGAAAGAACAAAAGGGTGAAGCAAAAACTGCTGAACCTGAAGAAGCAGAACCTACTAACGCAGAAGAAAAAACTTTTAAGAAAAGATATTCTGATTTACGTAGGCATCAGCAAAAACAAGCTGAAGAATTTAAAACAGAACTAGATAATTTAAAACGCCAGTTATCTGAAGCTACTAAAAAAGAAATGAAGTTGCCTAAGTCTGATGAAGACATTGAAAAATGGGCGGCAGAATATCCTGACGTAGCGCAGATAGTAGAAACAATTGCTATGAAAAAAGCTAGAGAGCAATCTAGCGACTTAGAAGAAAGAATAAAAGCAATTGATGAGATGCAAGTTTCAGCTACTAAAGAGAAAGCAGAAGCTGAACTAATGAGATTGCATCCTGACTTTGGTGAGATTAGAGACAGTGATGATTTTCATCAATGGGCTGAAGAACAACCTAAATGGGTTCAAGAGGCTCTATATGATAATGACAACGATGCAAGGTCTGCGGCACGAGCAATTGACCTATACAAGGCAGATAAAAATATTAGCAAGGCAAAACCAAGCAAGAATGCTAAAGGTGCCGCTGAAGCTGTTAGTACGAAGAATGCAAGAACTAAACCACAGGATAGTGACGCTTCTTCCCACATAAAAGAATCTGATGTCCAAAAGATGTCACCACAAGAATATGAGAAACAGTCAGACGAAATTATGGAAGCTATTCGTTCTGGCAAATTCATATATGATTTATCTGGTTCTGCTAGATAAAAAACAGTTGACAAGTAATACTTTATCAGTATAACTATAGTCAACACGTGTACACGGACTAGCTATTTGTGTACACAACTATTCGCAAACGAACAATGTCTTCGGATTACCTGATGCAATTGGCCTGACCCGTACAGTCACACCCAACTAAATCAGCCTCTACAGTCTTGTAAGTTTGTATCTGTAAATAATGCTTATAACATAGGAGAATATCATGGCATTTTCTACTGCTGCCGGGTACGGTAATCTTCCTAACGGCAATTTCAGTCCTGTTATTTATAGCAAACAGGTGCAACTTGCTTTCCGCAAGTCTGCTGTTTGTGAAGCTATCACCAATTCTGATTACTTTGGTGAGATTGCTAACATGGGTGATTCCGTTAAGATTATCAAAGAACCCGAAATCACAGTTAAGGCTTACGCACGTGGCACAACTATTACACCACAAGACCTTGACGATGAAGACTTCAGCCTAACAATTGACAAAGCTAACTACTTTGCATTTAAGGTTGATGATATTGAAGAAGCACATTCACATGTGAACTTCCAACAACTAGCATCTGACCGTGCGGCATACCGTTTGGCTGACCAGTTTGACCAAGATGTACTTGGTTACTTAACTGGCTTTAAACAGTCTGCTATTCATGGTACACCAGATACAGTAAACACAACCACTAATGGTTCTGTAGCTGTGTCAACTGCTGGTTCAGATGAGTTATTGTCATCAATGAAGATTGATGCTAACGACTTTGGTGGTTCTGCTGGTGATGCACTTGCACTTCAGCCTCGTACTGGTGGTGCTACTGATTCAACACCTGCCGCTGGGGATACATTCCCATTGACAGTTATCGCTCGTATGTCACGTTTGCTAGACCAGCAAAATGTTGATTCTACTGGGCGTTGGTTGGTTGTTGACCCAGTATTCATGGAACTATTGAAAGACGAAGATTCTCGTTTATTCAATGCTGACTTCGGTGGTTCTGGTCTTCAGAACGGTCAGGTCAGTACACAGATTCATGGCTTTACTGTGTACACCTCTAATAATCTTCCTTCTGTTGGAACAGGTCCGTCCTTTACTGGTACGAACTCTACTACCAACTTTGGTATGATTGTTGCAGGACATGATTCTGCTGTTGCTACCGCAGAGCAGATTAACAAGACCGAAACATATCGTGACCCTGACAGCTTTGCTGACATTGTTCGTGGTATGCATTTATATGGTCGCAAGATACTTCGTCCTGAAGCTCTTGTTAACGCCAAATATCACTTGGCATAGGGGAGAATAGAAAATGGCGAATATTACATCATTACTTATTGCTTCCTCTGGTAGTTCATCTCGTGGTCGCTCTCCATATCTAGTGGAGAATACTATTGACTTAACCGCTACAGCTATTTCATGTACAGGTGGGGATACAGTGCAAGCACTGACTATTCCAGCAGGTACTAAAGTACTAGCCGCAGGTTATGAGGTAGTTGCAAGCGCGACTATGAATACAGGAACAAATGCAACAGCAGCTCTTGGCTTCACTGGTGGTGACGTTGATGAGTTTGTTTCAGCTTTTGATATCGATGGTGCGGCAGATGGAGCATACGCTCCTAGTGTTGCTATCACTGGTGATACTGTATCAGCGTCTGCTGACACTATTGACTTGCTATTTGCAGGAGATGGTGCAACTTTTACAGCAGGTAAACTTAGAGTTTACGCTATTATGATGGACGTTGCAACTCAAGGTGACACTTCTGCTGATGAAGTAGACCGTGACGCACTTGCCTAACATATAAAGGGGGCAGGGCAACTTGCCCCTTTTTACTTTATATATATAGGAATAAAAAATGTCTTCAAAATCAAATTACTTAGAATTAAAAGTACTAGACCATTTTCTAGGAACTACTGAATCTAGTTTTGTAACACAGAAATATCTTGCTTTACATACCGCTAATCCAGATGAAGATGGTTCAGGTGCAGAGTTAGCTGCGGCAAATGGTTACTCTAGGCAAGCTATAGATTTTGCTTCTGCTAGTGGTGGTTCAGCCGCCAGTAGTACTGCTGAAGAATTTACAGCAAGTGGTGGGGCATTTGGTACTATAACACACTTTGGTATATGGGATAATGCTACTAGAGGTGCAGGTAATCTAATATATTATGGAGAATTAAGTGCATCTAAAACAATAGCAGATGGAGATACGCTTCGTTTTGCAGCAGGTGCAATTACAATTACTGAGGCGTAAGCATGGCATTAGTTCTTGCCGATAGAGTAAAAGAAACATCAACCACTACGGGTACTGGTACATACACTCTTGCTGGTGCTGTTAGTGGCTTTGAAACATTTGGCTCAATAGGCAATGGTAATACTACATACTATGCTTGTACGCTTGGTGCTGATTTTGAGGTAGGTATAGGAACATACACCTCGTCTGGCACTACACTAGCCCGAACTACAATACTACAATCTAGTAACTCTGATAACGCTGTTGATTGGGGTGCTGGTACAAAAACACTGTTCTGTACTCAACCAGCAGAGAAAGCAGTGTTTTTAAATGCCTCTGATGATTTAGAACTTAATAATAAAAATATTACATTGGGAGACAGTACCTCTGGCAATTCTTTTGCAAACAGGATTAAACTAGGTGCTTCAGGCGATTTAAAGTTATTCCATGATGGAAATAATAGCTTTGTCGGTGAAAATGGTAATGGTGGTCTTTACATTACAGGTTCTAGTCACATAACATTACAGTCTAGTGATTTTGGAGAAACATACGCTACATTTAATGACGATGGTGCTGTTTCTTTACGGCATGATAACAGTGTCAAGTTTTCAACTAGTAGCACTGGTGCAAGCATAACAGGAGACCTCACACTTACTTCAACCGCTGATAATGGAGCAGTTCTAAAGTTAGTAAGTGATGACCCAAGCGATGTAAGTGATTTTGGTATTGAGGGTCAAATACAGTTTTTTGCAGAAAATGATGCAAGTGAATCATTGCAGTATTATGGAATCCAACTAAAAACAGCAGACGTTACAGATGGCTCAGAGGATGGTTGGTTATATTTTAATTCAACAGCAGATGGTTCTCTTGCTACTGCTAATGCTTTAGGGAGCGATGGTACTTTTTATTTTCTTGGTAATGGAAATGCCTCTAACGCAGTTATAAAATGGTTTCAAACTAGAGGCACATCTAATAATGTTTCGTTGGCAGTAGCCACACCAACCGCAGACCGCACTATTACATTACCTGATGCGTCAGGCACTGTGCTTTTAACTAATGGAGATGGCTCTAGTCTTACAAACGTAAACGCTACAACGCTTGACAGCATCGATAGCACATCATTTCTACGCAGTGATGCGGCAGATACAAAGACCAGTGGTAATTTAGACTTTAGCGATAATGTTCAACTGAGGTTAGGAACAGGTTTTGATTTACGTCTATACCACGATGCTAGTGATTCGTATATTTACGGAACAACTGGAAACACATTAATTCAACAAAATGGTTTTGGTTACGTAGGAGTTCAGGGCAAAGATGGTGTTGATGGTATTCGTGTAAATTCAGATGATTCGGGTGGTGGTGGCAATGTAGAGTTGTATCACGTTGGTTCAAAGAAGCTAGAAACCACTAGCACTGGTGCGACAATCACAGGCACAGCTAAAGCTACCACAGCATTTCAAGTAGATGGTGTATCTTCTGGAAGCGGATTATTTGGTGCGGCAGGTTCATTTGGTGGTGCAAAAATTAATGCCAGTGCAGGAAGTGACGCTACAACTTTTATAGATTTTGATGCTCCTGATATTAGTGCTAGTGGGGGTGATATATTTTATAGGTTTGGACGAGGTACAACAGAAGCTACTGATGAATTAAGTGCATTAGTTTTTTATGCACATGATAATGGTAATAATCCTATTTTTCAAGTTACAACAAACTCTGATTTAACATTAACTTCTTATGATGCAGGTGCTACAGAAAACCCAACCCTAGACCTATACCGCAACAGTGCTAGTCCAGCCGCAAATGACATCATGGGCGAGGTTGTGTTTTCTGGAGAAAATAGTGCAGGTGAAAAAGTAACTTATTCCAGAATAACTTCTCAACCAAGTTCTGTTACTGATGGTTCTGAAAGTGACAGATTACAATTAAGAGCAATTAGAAATGGAACTGAGATTACATATCTTGAATGTAAATTTGATTTTGTTACTTTAAATAAACCTTTGTTTTTTAACACAGGACAAAATATTGTTTTTGAAGGTTCTACATCAGATGACCATGAATTAACATTGACTCCTGCCGACCCTACATCTGATAGAACGATTACCTTACCCGATGCCACAGGCACTGTTCTCACAACAGGTAATTCAGATGCACCCACTACCACAACATCAAGCGGTGATGCAGACTTTGTGCTTGTAGATGATGGTGGCACAATGAAGAAAATTACCCCTACCAATCTTGGCATAGGCGGTGGCGGTGGCGGTATAACTGTTGAAGAAGAAGGTTCTGCATTATCAACAACAGCTACCACTTTAAACTTTACTGGAAATGGTGTAACCGCATCAGGCACAGGAGCAACTAAAACAATAGCTGTCAATGGCAATGAAGTTTTAATTAGTTCTGGTACAGTATCAAATGTGGCAAGTATTGATTTTGATAGTTCTGTTGTTACTGGATTTGAACAATATAGAGTTGTCTTATATAATGTCACACCTACTACCGACACAAGAGAACTGAGAATGAGACTGGGGACTAGTAATACAGCTATAACTTCTAGTATTTATCAATCAGCTTTGTTTCAATATGGGATGCGAACAGATGGTAGTCAAAGGAGTTCCGCTGTTGCTACTGCTAATAATACTTTTTTATATTTGACTGCTCCTACAAACGATATGGGAAATAATACAGGTGAAAATCTTTATGCGGAAATTTTGTTGCCAAACCCAAACAGTACAAG